>Ga0209611_10000083_pt1 | contig 100552 bp, 75 predicted proteins | sample S1TSphgellanicum_3_FD_187693 | JGI IMG/M metagenome (GOLD analysis project Ga0209611, IMG submission 187693) | Host-associated microbial communities from peat moss isolated from Minnesota, USA - S1T2_Fc - Sphagnum magellanicum MG (SPAdes) (version 2) | ecosystem: Host-associated > Plants >... | reverse complement strand
TTTTTTTTTTTTTTTTTTTTTTGCTTCATCACAATAAAAATTTGTTTGTACTTGGGTCTTACAATTTTATTTATTTTTGACTTTAACTTTTGTGTCTTATCTTGGTTCCTTTGTTTTATGTTTTGAATTTAGATTTAAACCTATTTTTTAAACATGTGTATTTGTAATTTTTGTGCCTATGACACCGGCATAAGCAAAACACATGACAAGCTTAAAATCATTCCAACATCATACAAATTCACAAAATTGGCCTTGGTTGTTTCCATAGACCCATTGTTAGTTGCCATTTTAATAATAATAAATTTGTATTTTTTTGAACCCATTTCAAAGGTATTAACATGTTGATCCACTTTGTCTTCACATTTTGAAAAACTTATTCCCCTTTTTTTCCACAATTTTAGCAAGTTTTGAGAATTCAAGATGACATTTTTGGGAATTGGAAAAGTACCCATAAGATGACTGACAAAGATGAAGCAATTTGGAAATCATCGATATGGAACTCAAATTTACAATGTAACGTTCATTCTATGCACCATAGGATGGATGCCAATGAAGTAAGGTGCTTATTGGATCCTCATCAAAACAATAATTCTAGATCTAATACCTTCAAAGGTGGAGATTCCATTAAATCCTAAACACATAACACATTCAATAGTTTGGCCATCAGTCAAACCACCATACATAATGGAAAAAACTAAGATCATAGTTTTGATGTTAACAGTAGTCCCACCATCAATTAAACATTCCAATGTGAGCAAAATAAGCACCCATTTCCCCCTACCATTGCATAATAGTGAATTGAAATCTAACTTTGATTGTCAATTATAATCACTTCATTTGTAAATATACAAAAAAAACTTAAAGCCATAATAACCTCTTTGGTGGCAATCAATATCACATTGTGTAAAGATTATCAACAATTTCCCATCCAATATAATGGCTTCAATGCTTGGATGGGTAATTAAACACCTTGGGGAATCTAAACAAAAATTGCATTTGTTCATACTTAGTCATGGGTCTACTTTGGGATAATAAGTGGAAAATGAAAGCAAATTGAACTTGGTTTTCCCTTCTCCATTGCCATCCCTTTAATAACATGTTGCCAAATAGAATCTTTGCTTTTATGCACATAAAGCTTTTTGTTGACAACATGTTGATTGGTTTTCAAAAAGTAAAAATCCTTTACTACCACACCCTTGGATGCAATAGTGGCCTTCTTTTGATCAACATGTTTTTACAAGGAGTTCAACTTGGGCACCATGAGTTTTTCTTCCTCTTCAATGACATTGTAGACTTTGCATTTAACCTATGTCACCTTCCCATTAACACCCATAATAAATTTTGCCCAAAGCAATTTTTATAGTCGATCAATTTTGAAAATGTTGATTTAACTCATACAACCTTTTCCTTCTTTTACTATTAACCAAATTTGCTTTTGCTTGGGTTGAATCAATAACAACATTAGGTTTATGGTGAATTTGACTATTATTTGCAATGTTGGAAGGATTGATAGGCACACAATAAGAAACAAAATGTGTGTGAAGTTATTGAGGATAACTAAGGTTAGTGCCATGGCAACAAACACAACAAGACAACTTGAAACAAATTTAACCACTCAAATATCAACATGAAAAAAAACCTTTAGCTTTAGAACAAAATAAAAATATTGTAAGTTTTGAGCATTAAGGTGCTTACCTTATGTGAAATTGAATTTTATAAAAATAACGAGGAATTGTTGTAGCTTGTTCCAATGACATAGTTGTTGTGTAGTGTGGATCAAGTTTTTAGCTTTGGTGAATCATTAAAATTTAAAAAATAATTTGTCGAAATCAAGACACTATAGAATCATCATCATGAGAATAAGATTGAATTAATTTTTAAGCTTGCATTTCAATGAAAAAACCAAGATAGGTCATTGGAGAATTGGAGCTTGTTCAAACTTCGGCAACCAACCTTAAATAATATACTTTGAACTTAACTATCACAATGTACATTGCAAACTTGAAGAAACTAAATTCCAATAGCTTGTTGCAACCTATTTACCAAACTTCCAACTTCAAAACTTGAAAGCAAACTTCAAAGTGAAATTGAAACTTGAAAGGACTACTCATTAAGCCTTAATGTTTTTGACTCTTATGATGAATGCTAAAATTGAATGGGAAAAAGATTCTAGAATCTAAACTTATTTGTGCATAGTGCATGGCTTGATGTTCAAATGATTGGAATTCTATAACCCATTGGTGCACATTTCAAATCATGATGCAATAGGCAATTGAAGTTCCTTGGTTCTAGAATGTTCTAGTTATAGAAGTCACAACAAAGGTTTGTTGGTGATGGCATGTTAGAATTAGTATAGTTAAGGTGGTCAATTAAGGACAAATATGAGTTGAAAAGTTGATGAGTGTAGTGATGATGATGAAAAATAAACTTGGCTCCTATTTTTGGAGGAAGGTCAAAACCAACAAACCCTAACCTTAACACATGAATACTTTGGCACATAAAATCATAGGTTGAGGCCATGAGATGGCAACAAGTGTTTTGTTTTGGATGTGATTTCCTATGAATAACCTGTTGTGCTTAGGAAAAATTTAACAAATTGCCCCAAATTTTTTTTTTTCCAAGCTTAGTGGTAACCAATTGGCTCTATAGGTAGGGATTTGGCTAAAATTTGTCAATAAAAGAAACACTATTCTATGTGTGTTTATTGCATCCAAAATAGTGTGCATGGTGCAAGTTATTTTTTCACCCCAACCATAAACATGAAATAGTAGACAATGTAAAGTGATGGACCAATTGAATGCCACCATGTGGGTTAGTGATTGTGAATGGGGAATTAAATATAATTTTTTGAGAGGGCATATTGTACGAGTGTGCTTTCCATTGTTTGTGAAACTTGTTTAGACGAGATTATTTGGGCACCCAATATTTTTGGGAGTATTATTGAAGGAGCGTGAGATTCTCCTAGAGATATCAATCTATAGACATTGCATGAACCATGCACTTAAAATCTACATGTGCAATGTGCATCATTTCAATATTGATTGGAATCAAATGTTCAGTTTTTGTCACAATATTGGCAATGGTGACATTCCATCTCCAACAACCTATTGAGGAGTGAGGAACCTAATGATCAAATATGTTCAAAAGGGTCGACAAATTTCTCTTGGGTTCTATTTTCAAGCACTCTTTTGGCCTGAGGGGTATTGTCTTGCATAGCAAACAGAAGGCATGAGGTGGGTACATGTTTTTGGAGATTCTTCACTTTTCTTTGAGTTCTTGGTGGGGGCTTATTCTCCTTCATAAAGGAGAATACTTCCTCTACGTTTTCTTAGAAATTCCTTATGTTCTTTAAATTCTTGACGAGGGTTTAAAATCTAATCACCCTCTTTTCTAATTCTTTCCAAAGAAGGGAATTTCTTCTATGAATCCTTTTGCAAACAAAAACAAATATGAATCAACATATACTACATACTATCTTGTTCTAGTAAATTACCATTGTTGGGCTATTATCGAAAACAGGAACAGACCCCTGATGCTATTCAGGGTGGCTCTTAGGATTCATAACTATGGTTTTCAAAAAATCGAAGAACCAGTTCTGACATGTAACCGCAATTCTCAAAACAAAATCAAATAACCGCTCACAAAACCGCTAGTTCTTTATTGCGTGTTTCATGAAAACTGTTGGGTTCAAATGGGTTTGAAATAACCGGTGGTTCTTTGATTCTGAAATATTGAAAAAAACCACAACTGGCTTTTCTTTTAGTGACTGCACAACATTGAAGATGACCTTATCAACTGAAATGAACCAGCAGAAAAAAGCTACAGGAAATTGTTCTATGTTATATAACACCATTGTTAGTAGGCTAGTATGTCTCATTTGCAACAAGGGGAGTGTCATGTCACGCTGTGGCCTGGCCATTTGCATTAAAAAGTATCTTAAGGCAAAAGAAAAATAATGGAAACTCAAATATTTCACCACGCAACAAAATAGAATTTTCAAAAAAAATCCTGTAAAAGAAACCAAAATCCTTCAAGATATTAGAACTCTATAGCTAATCTCAAGTTTGCACACAAGCAAAAAAATCATGTTTCAAAAATCCTCATATAAAAATAGATCTATGATTATTACCTAGGGTCCAAAATCCCTACTATACTCTATAATGAATCTAACCAAAATATTCTTCTTGCCTTGGTCAGCAAAGGCCAAGAAATAATCATATTTACTTTCTGTGCCTAAGTAAGAACACAATTTTACAGCAGCTACTACTTTGTTGCAGACCTGACCTTAAGGCAATAATTCTCCTTACATTATCCATTTTTTCTTGACTTCAATTTTGATCCTGATCTGCACTATCATGTTAGTCCCGACCATGCTCCCTTTGCGAATCCACAACACCACTTGCACACCATGTGACAGTTTGGTTTAGTCAGCGGGGTTGTCAGCCAACCAACTGCAAGGAAGAAAAAGGCGGGAGGTTCGAATCAATGACAGACCCCGCAACTACCTACTACTACTTACAAAGCACATCACCAACTCTCATCAGATCGCAAAAACCATGAACACTGCTCATAGCTCATACTCACTCCCACCCAACAACAACAACAACAAACGGTAGTCCCCACTCCCCATCTTCCCAGTTATGATTGTTTTAAATCATCAGTGCAGTGTTGCAGTTGCTCCCCCACCCCCTCGTGCTTTGCAGCTGTCTTTGTGCAGATCTAGAGCCCTCTAAATTTTGTGTCAGAGATGTACACACTTATTAGTTTCTGGCTGGTTGTTTGCTTCCTGGCTCTCAAACTCAACTTGAGGGTGCATGTTCTAATTGCTTGAAAGTTGAGCTTCTCATCATATTCTGACCATTTTCCCTTCCTCACTATCAGGGGGGGTTTTTTGTTCCCCCTCCAATTTTGTGATGTAGCTGCACTTGGCAATCAACCGCAAGAGGAATTAGCCAAATTTGGTTACAACTCACAAAACAAAGTATATAAAAGTTCAAGAATTCTGCTATATTTTGGCAAACTTCTGGAAGCTATTTGTCTAAAATATGGCAAGTTCAGAAAAAATATTCCTCAAATTCTGGCAACTTTTGGGGCATACCCTGGGCCAACAACTTTCTGTCTGAGCCAGGTTTTAGTTGTTTTGAGCTCTTGCAAAGTTTCTCCCCCCATAATCTCTCATTAATTGTAAACTCCAAAAAACTCAATCATTTTCTTCTTCAATGCACAAGAAACAATGTTGTACCTGAATAACTCTGTGGCATGTGGAAGGCACCTTATTATGTTATTCATGAATATCCTTTAAAATCTTACACCTAATCCTTAAGAGTGGGAGAGATCTTATACTTCAAAATCCTCCTCTTCCTCTTACACTGCCTGAATCCCCGATCTCCCGATCTGCATATGTTCAGCTTCATGATAATGTGGGAATAATGCTTTACAATGGGTAAATAGGTTCATGATAATGTGGGACTAATGCTTTACAATGGGTAAATAGGTTCATGATAATGTGGGACTAATGCTTTACAATGAGTAAATACGTTCATGATAATATGGAACTAATGCTTTACAATGGCTAAATACGTTCATGATAATGTGGGACTAATGCTTTACAATGGGTAAATAGGCTCATGATAATGTGGGACTAATGCTTTACAAATGGGTAAATCCCACGAATAGGTGACATTCCTAAAATGTGGGGCTAGACCTGGCTATTGCTATATCCTTGGTACTTCATTTTGGGAATGCCCCTAGCCTAAGGCTTTACCCTATGTGAAGGGGGGGAAAAATAAAATAAAAATACGGCCACCCTTCTCATGCTAGCAAGTGCCATAGTACTGGGGGCAGCTTCAACACATTTCTGGCCAATAATCAATTACTTTTGAGGATTCCATTCTGAAATAGAATATTTCTAAATATTTTAAAAGATTATTCATTTTCTTTCACAAAAAAAAATTCTCTGAGAATTTTTAATTGGGTGAAAATTTCAGCATTTCTGAAAATAATATAAATTGTGATGAAGTTGCCAAGGTAATATGGTTGTATGAGCCTCAAGATGACAATTTGACTCTAGCATCTTTAATGGACACTCATTGTGATTCTTGATTGGCCTGTATGACTCTAATGACTTTAATGGACACCCATTGTGATAGCTGATTGGCTTATATATATCATCGGTCAAGAATGATGAAATACACACTTGATGAAATGATGCAAGTGTTGTACATTGTATAGGTACAAAAATGTATTACAAATGCAATGAAGGCAAGTGTGAAACTCCAACAAATTAAATATATTCACTCTATAGATATGGGTCCAACACATTTTCCAGGTAATGTTATGTAAGACTCAAAATCGAACTTCTAATATGATGTTTTTTTAACATGTAGTAAATGTCAACACCGTGGCCAAAGAGGTTTTGTCCAAGTACACTCAGATGACTATTACCTTAGATAATGGTAATCTAGGACTCATGGTGATTACATTTTTGTGGGTAGTAGTGACTCTACCTTAACATTACATATGCCCATAGTTAGTTGTTATTACAGTCAGTACAAGAGTAATGCTCCAAAATGTTTTCCCCTCAGTCTGCCCTTTGCCCTATTTTTTTTCACCTTGTCATGTTTTGCACCCATAACCTCTCATGTTATGAGTACAAAGGGGCACATAACATACCAGGTAGGATGTGCTAAGGGTCTTGTAGCATGTTACATACCCCGTAGCATCCCTAACATGCACAAAACATGTAAGACGTGGACTCAAAACATGTCTAGAAATGCTGAGGTGAAAAAAAAATGGGGCAAAGGGCAGACTATGGGAAAAAAAATTACAGCAGGACTCATGTACTCACTGCATTAACAACTATGGGCATATGTAATGTTAGGGCTCTCTCTCTCTTTCTCTTGAAATTAATTTTTGAGATGACCCAATACCTAGTCGGGTGAACATTGGGATCAGCCTTGCCTCCCTTTGAAGTTGCTGGACATTTTCAAATTGTTTGACATATTTGTTCACACTTAAAAAAATTGCAAGTTTTCATCCTTACAAGAACAATAATATTTTGACTTGAAAGTTTTTGGTGACTACCTAACTTGGTCATTGTAAAGGTGCATTCACACTTGACATCAGGGACTCAAGTGTTGAGTCCCCTAACACCATGCTAGCCATTTGGTACTTAAACCTAGTTACCATGGAAATTTTATCTTAAGCTAACATTCACTTAACATTAAGCTATAACTCATTTAACATCAGGTGCCACTTAGGATGCCACCTAGATTTTCATTTAGCACTAACTTAACATCAAGTGTGAATGCACCATAAGTGCTATGTCAAGGTGCATGGACAGGTTCTGAGTCCTTTTTTGTTGCTGATAATTTTTTGGATTCATCACTAAACTCAAACATAGATGACCTCGATGTGGCTTTGGTATTATTGTTTCATCTATTGCTTAATTTTGTCTCAGATTTCTACCAAAAGACTTTTGAGTACATAAACTTTGAATCCAAACAAATGTTTCTATAACTCTGTTTGTGGATGACTAGACTGGGCCAAATAAGGCTACTATTAGAGGCAAATTGTGTTTCAACAGGGACTTGGTCTCTTTCTTAGGAATTCAGGGACCGATCTTCAGTACCCATGCATGTGATTCTGGCATGGTGCTAACTTTTATGCCTATTCTTATCACTTGAGGTATACTACTGTGGCCTGTGCTGTTGGCCCAAGAGTTACCATGTCCTCAACTGATTTTTCCTTCCAAAACCTGGTTTTTTGGAATTTATTTGAATTTTCAGCAGCAGAAATCACTTAAAAATCAATATCTCCCACATTCTGAATCCAAATCTTACCAAATAAATTCCATTAACTCCTGCTCATCAAGATCTCTCCAGCAACACCAAAGGCACATTCCAATTCCTCTGAAATTTTCAGCTACGATTTAATTTATTTTTCAGCGCAGAAATCATTCAATATTCAAGAACTTTTGCATTGCAAGTCCAAATGTCAGGGAACCAAGCCCATGCACGCCTCCTTGTTGAGAGCTTTCCAAGCACATCAAGAACATGATTTGAAGCATCCCAGTTCGGTGGATCTCATAACTACAAAACAAAACAAACTACCTTCCTTCATAGATAGATGTATGATGCTCTCATTGACATATCTTCATTACCCATGCAGGTGATTCTGGCATGGTGCTAAAATGTTATATTCCTATTCTCATTGATTTAGCTATACTTGATGTGAGAGATGATTTTTTTCCATTGCCATTCCATCCATCCTGTATTGTTGGTTATAAGAACATAAAATGCACACACATACACACCCTCCTTCTTGGCTCCTAGTGCTTGGCCCTTATTACCTTCCAACTCGATGGCAACAAAAGAATGTAGTTGGCACTTTCGGTTGTCAGAAAGATCAGGTCAACTGGTTGTTGGCCCAAGTACTTCTTACAACATGCTAGATTGTTATGATTTTGTTCCTTTCCATTGAGAGTGAAGAATGGGGGCACCACCACCACCACCACCAATTGTCTTTTCCAAGTTTAACCAAGATAACTTAGTGTAGCATCAATACACCGCAAAATTAAATGCTCAAGTTGGATAACATGCTAGGTTTGTATTTTGTCAAAATGGTCAGTCTACAGAAAATATATCAACTGTGGAGAATTTTTCCTTAACAAACACATTTGTTCAGGTCTTTTTCTCAAATCTACCATCCGTTCTAGTAAGAAACATCATTCTTTAAAGTCATAATCACATTTGTTAGTAGCACAAAACATTTGTAAAACTTTTTTTATAAATGGGATTATTGTATTACCTTTACCATTTCAACATAAAGTAAATTAGTTTTTTTGTTTTGTCAAAATTTTGAGAAATTATTTAATATTTGTGTGAAAATTTTAATAAAATCGAAATTTTCATTGTTAGGTTTGAATCAAATACCTGCAAGGATAGTGAATCAAAATTTACATTTTCAAGTTTAAACCACTGGCCTACAAGGACATTGGTTTTAATCTGAAGCAGTCTAAACATGAGAGGTTGTTTCATGATGTTGAGAGATTGTTGTTTATTATTTTATACAACCATTATCTGCCAAAAATTTCAAAGTTAAAAAATCAAGTGTCGAAGTTGAGATTTAAAATTTTATTAATTATTGAATAGTCTATTGTCAAAATGGTAAAGGTACTATGATATAGTGGAGGAAATCTAAGACAAATATTAAGGTTTTATAAATTATAGTTTCCTTTGACAATGTTAGTGTTGTGCAAACTAACAACAATGAATTCAAGTGAAAGAAAAAAAAACAACAACAACTTTCTAATGTAGACAAGCAAAACATATATGAAATTGCTAAAAAAACAGAAAATTTAAATTTAAAAAAAAGCTAATAATTAAGAAGTTCAAACTCAATATAAATTATCACATTAAAAGAAGAAAAAATCATAACTTTTTTCAAGTTTAATAATGCATAATAGAGCTTAAAACAACTCGTGTAAAAAATTTAAACAATTGACACCTTTATTCTAGCATAAAAAGCTTGTTTTGTAAGGGTGTGTTTTTCTTTTTTTTGGCTTATAGTCACAATCTTAGAACGGTTTACATGGAATGTGACTATGCACTTATAAATCACTATTCATTACTGTCACAATACAAAGTGGTCACCAACAGTGTGATTATAAAATGGGTTTACTGTATATAATGATTTTGAATGTGTTTTTTATTCAAAATATTCACTTTTGTTTCCTTCACTTCACTTCAACCTCATCTTCATGACTTTGCTGATCAACACTTTGCTAGGAATCCTCAAAATTTCAAGAGCTTTGTTTTGAAAGTAAAGGAGGGGGTCTTGATTGACAAGTGCCTTAAGCATGTGTACTTGGCTGCAAACCCCTCACACCAAAATCTCAAGTGACTTTTCATGATTAATCCTACACAATCAACAACCAAGTAATCTCAATAACTCGAGGTTTCAGTTACGATAACTTATTACAACATAAAGAGAATGGTACACAGGTGGTGAAAGGCATTGGATCATCAAAGAATAGGTAAAGAGTATAGGCACCCTTGAGGAAGTCTAGTGCTAACCAGCACCTACAATAGTACCTTCACCATCTTGAGTGAAGCCTTGTCAAGGCTACATTTAACCTCGGAAATTTTTAAATTTTGAGTCTCAACTTGAAAACCCTGCTTTTGTTTAAGGATGCTTTCTTCACAATGTTTAGTGAAGAAAAAGACTTGTGGGTTTTCACTTTTCACCATGGTATGGGTGTGTATATGCTGCTTCACCCAAGGCCCCAAAGGAGGCCGGTTGCAATTGTGGAGGCCAAAAAATAGCATGAGCCTTGGGTGGAGGGCCTTCAAACATTAAAACTCCTCTTTGGCAAGTATATCATTTGTCAACTAGTATGTGACATGGTATGTATACTTGTATTAAAAATTAAACCAAATTGATATTCATTATGAAATATTAGGTTAAATAGTTGGACTATGTAGACATGAGAGTTCAAAGAAAATTACCATACCAGACCCATCGTATTATATGAGAGATATGGTGTTTTAGATCATAAACATGATAACCTCTCATGAATGTTGAAGTGTGGAGTTAATCCCAACATTACTTGTGATTATTTCTTTTGTTTGAAATGATTATTTGTTATAATTAATGTCCTTCATATTAAACTGAATAAAGTTTTGAGATATAATGAGTTTTTCACATAATATCAATATTCATGTTCAATGCTTGCTTTATTGATCTCCTCAATACTTATATTCACAATTTCACACCATAATTTAAAATTTTAAAAAATTGGTTATACTAAGACCAAAGTGGTACTATGTAAAGTTGACAATTTGTTTAACATTTTTACCATTCTTGTATTGCATATTTTTGAAGATTTGAAATTCATTAACCATATTTATAATTTGGTATATGATAAACCATATAGGTACTTGCCTAACACTAGTTAAACCCAATGTTGGACAATTATTAAAAATGGCACCAACTAACCAATGGTTATAAATGTGGTTATGTTGTTACATACATATATGACCATGCTTCTCAAAAATCAAAAAATGAGTTTTGATACATAATTGTGATTCTCAAAAATCCAAGGAAGCAAACTTCATATGTAAATATTGCAGTTCTGAAAAATAAAATAAAATTGGATATGATATGTAATTTCAGTTCTCAAAAGATCTAAGAACCAATCGATTATCATTTCTTGGCCCATTATTTCAGGAAACCCACTGATTCTTTGAGGGTTTTTTATTATGAAAAATTCCAAAAACTTGGGTGGAAGTTCTTTGATTTCAATTCCCCAAAAAAAAAAAAAAAAAAAAAAAACCCCAAAGGTTATGAAACAAGGGGTGTGTCACATTGTGTGTGGCCTTGCCATTTACATTAAAAAAGGTATCTTAAGGCAAAAGAAGAAGAATTATGGAAACTCAAATATTTCACCATGCAATAAATATCATCTTCAAAAAATCCTTTAAAAGAAACCAAAATCCTTCAAGATATTATTATAACTCTATAATAACTGATCTCAAGTTTCAACACAAGCCAAAATATCATGTTTCAAAAATCCTCATAAAATAAAAATAGACCTATTATTATCTAGGGCCCAAAATCCCTTAAGCTACTACACTCTATAATGAATCTAAACACCAAAAATGAAAATAACTGAAGAAGAGCAGCGGGGGTTTTATGATTTAGCACAAGTCGTGGTGAGGATCCCAAGAGAGATCTTGACACTTTTTTTGTAAGAAACTGTCGAAATGTGGCGAAACAAAACGGAAATCTGTGTCGCAAAAAAATGACGAAATCCTCTAACAAAATCCTTAAATGTTGGGTTGTTTTAATATTAAAAAAATGTCTTGAAACAAAGAAATTCTCTCATTCTCTCTCTCTCTCTCTCTCTCTAGACTCTCTGTGTCGATTTTTGGTGCAAATTTTCACACCCAAAAAAAGAAAAGGCTGTCCAACATTGATTAAAATTTTAAAACCAAAATTGAAGGGGATTTTTTTTTTTTAAAACCTAAGAAAAACTGGACATAACCAACAAGGGGGTGTGTCACACTATGGCCTTGCCATTTACATTGAAAAGTATATTAAGGCAAAAGAAGGATAATTATGGAAACTCAAATATTTCACCATCCAAAAATATGATGTTCAAAAAATGCTCTGAAAGAAACCAAAATCCTTCAAGATAATTATAACTCTATAATAACTCAATCTCAAGTTTCAACACAAGCCAAAATGTCATTTTTCAAAAATCCTCATATAAAAATAGACCTATTATTATTATTACCTAGGGGCCAAAATCCCTTAAGCTACTATACTCTATAATGAATCTAAACACAATATCCCTTGCACAACAAATTCATAATTTGGAATCAATTTTCAAAAAGAATTTCCATTTACCCTATTTCCGAAAATTATGCCCTATAAGATTAGCTACACTACTAGGTAGGTAGGTACCTATGTCCAGCATAGAACCAGGTACCAGGTAGACGTAGGTAGGTACCAGGTAGCACACTATACCTACTATGCTTTCTGTTATGCTGCTGCTGCTGCTGCGCTTGACAAGAGAGTGTTTTTGTTGTTTCCTTTTTCTCTTCGGGATTGCTGCAAATGGTCGAGTTTTCGACTCTGTTGTGAGCCGCGCGGAGTCGTGAAGCATTCGTGAAGGAGAAGAATGTTCTCGCATAGCAGATTCGGAAAATATTGCGCTGAATTTGGTGCTGAATTGGGTCGACAATCGGCGTCGATTTGTTTTGTTGAATCCTGTCGTTGTTCTTCTTCTTGCTGTTTGTTTGTTGCTTAAAGAGGAAAGTGGCGGAGTGAGTTGTCGTTTTTAATTCTTCCCTTTGGGTGGGGACGTGTTTTGTGTTTCGGCATTATTGTTATCTGTTGTTTGTGTTTTTTGGATTGTTGAAGGTTCGTGTTTTTTGGGTTTGTTTTTGTGTTTAGCTTTTTTTCCCCCTGGAGAGAGAGCAAGACGGAAGATTTCATCTTTGATTCAGTTTGTAATGCAAGGGTAATGTGGTGGAGGAGATGGGAGGATGGTCATGTACCGATCTGTTTCTTTCGGAGGAAGTGCATCGTGTTGTAGAAGAAAGTCTATCGATCTGGAGCAAAGTGAGTGATGGAAAAGAAAGCCAATATGTTTCCTGATGGGAGAGTGATCGATCTCCACCGGCATTGAAGAAGTGGTGTAACGGAGAAAGAGGAGAAGAATTGGTTTCGAGAAAGAAAGAAAGAAAGAAAACCCATTTCCTAGAGCAAAGTGAGTGATAAACAAAAGCAATGCATGCTTTTCTGACGCTAGATCTCTGTCTCTGTCTCTGTCTCTCTCCTTGCGCTCTCTAGCATTGAAAGCAATGGGGCACAGATCAAAGGAGGAAGGATCATGAAGAAGAGTCCAGTAGGAAGCAGAAATCTTCTTGCACTGGTGAAGAATCTAGGAAGTTGATTTGAAGGAGCTGCTTGGGTTTGATGTGTTCTTCAGCTATGGTGATGATGATGATGCTCTTGCAGGGGTTTGGTGCAGAAGAAGCATCTTGAAAGGTGGTGGGGTGTAGCGGGAGCTGGATTGAATGAGAACAAAATGCCTCTGGTCAGGTATGAGGTGAGGAGTGAGCATAGGTTGGCGAAGCCGGAGCTTTACAGAGCAGCAGCAGCAAGGGATGATTCAAAGGCTTTGTTGGAGGGTGTAGCTGTAGCAGGCCTGATTGGCATTGTACGCCAGCTCGGTGATCTTGCTGAGTATGTAAACACACACTTTTTCCTCCTCCCAAAACTCCCTTCTTCTTCCTCCTCTGCCGACTGGCTGGATCTTCTTCTCCTTCTTTGCACAAATCCAGTCAAAATCTGTTGGCTTTCACATGCTCTTCCTTCCTGCTCTTCTATGCCCCATTAATCAATCCATCAATCATCATCATCTTCTTCTTGTTCTGTCCTGCTCCATGGGTGGATCTTCAATCTGCAAACACCAATGTCTGGAAGAAATCAATCCTTTCAGTCACCAAGTCTTCAAGTTGCAAACATAGATCTTAAACCACAGTAAGAAGCAATAGCACCAGTATGATGATCATAAAAACCTGGAGATTGATCAGCTGCTGTAGAACACTGGCAAGCTGCTGATCAGCTGAATCAGCATGGGTTCTTGCTTCTTCTTCTTCAATCAAAATTTCATTCTAGCTGAAGAATTCCATACATCAAGACTGTGAAGAAGATTCATTTTCCAAATCTGTTTGTTTGTATTCATTTGGGGGCGTGGAATCATCAGGTTGGCAGCAGAAGTTTTCCAAGGTCTTCATGAGCAATTGACAGCATTGACAGTTCAGGGCAATGGCTTGAAGTCAAGACTGCTAAAACTGGAAATGGAGCTTCCAGGAGTCGAGAAAGCATTGCGAACCAGCACTGAGCAGACCCACTACAATTATACTCCAGGTAGGTAGTCCAAGGAAGATGATACAGGTGATCACCACCACATCACTACTGCAGGGATCATCATTGTGCCACCACTGTAAAGAATCAGTTTTGCACCCCATGATCTCTGCTGCTGCAGTATTCTCAACAAGTCTCAATGATGGGAGTCTCAATGCTGTTGCTGTTGTTGATGATCTTTGTCATTTTTTCTTGAGGAGAGAAGTTCAAGGTTCAGGATTGCAAGAGAGGCCTCTGATTAGTCTGTTGATTGATGCACGGGGGTAATGCACTTGATCAAACAGAAAACACTGAATTTGTCTGGGAAAGCACTGAATTTTTATGTCTTGCAGGTGCTACAGCTCTTACAGCTGCTTGAAAACAGAGATGGAGTGTTCTGCCCAATTTTAAGCTGGTGGATTGTGTGTTTGTTCATGCTAACATGTGGCAAGGGTTTTGTGCGGGCAGGGCTGCAATGGCATCCAATCTTATGGACTGATCAAAGCAATTGCACAAAATCTGAGCTACCGAACTTTGTTCGCAATTTCTATGATAACTGTCGGGGACCTCCCCGTCTCTTTCTCCTTGACAAGTATGCTGCTTTCTCTCTCACATCTCTCTCTCTTTCTCATCTTTTTCAGTGTGTCTCTCAGGCTTGTTGCAGTAAATCTAGGTATGAAGAGATCTTGATTTACGCCTTACTGATGAGGAGTAAGGATGTGTTGGATGTGATAAGTGGTTTTTGGGGGAAATGTATGTATAATGAGGGGATTTGGTGGCACCAGGTTTGATGTTGCAGGTGAAGGCGCATGTATGAAACGCTACACCGATCCCTCATTTTATAAGACAATGTGCACTGGTTCTGTGTTCAAGGGAGTGCGTCACCAATCTCAGTTCGAGAAGGTGCGGCCTACTTGAAAGCCCAATAACCAGTGCAATAGTGCTTTCTCTCTCAGACTAGTTCATGGTTGTCGTGTTGCTGGTAGAATGGAATCTGCAATTCCATTCTGAAGTATGATAACCAAGAAGCAAAGTATGTTTGTGTGAATTGTGATTCACAGACCACACATGCCTGTTACAATCTTCCATATCTGATTATGATGTTGTAGAGTAGAAGAAAAGAAGAGTTTGTGGAATTTGCAATGAGAATTTGGAAAACTTAGTAAGTCAATAACACTGTGTTCTTGAGGTTCCCATACTACATATGTGGAGTTTGAGACTTGAAACTGAGGAGAGAACATGACTGGTGTTGGTCCTTCTCAGGAAAAAGAGAGACAGTGCGAAAGCGGAGAAGAAACTCGTGGTTCATTCTTGCATTTCAGGTCCACAAATACTGTATCTCCTTGTCTCATTTGCTGACTATAGTTGCTTCCTTTCTCATGACTACATTGAGCTTTTCCCTAACATAGAACATGTAATGTGTATTGTGTCAATTTTCTATACTTGTGCTGCACAGAGAACCATCCTGTGACTCACACATTCCTGAAAGAGTTTTCTGTCTTTGTTGCCCTGGAAAATCCATAGGAAGCAATCTTCATCTCTTCATTCCAAGAATGAGGATGTGTCTGGAGCTGTTAGTTCAAAGCAAATGGAGCAAGATAATCCAGATTTTGCACAACAACAGCACATGGCACAAGATCTGGGACGAGATGCAAATGAACCTTGCATGACAAGGGAAATTGGCACTGGAGATGTGGAGGTCGCAAAGGTATCATCATCATCACTGGACTTTCCACAGCAAAATGAGACACAGGTGAATGGTGAGAATGGCAAGAATTTTCTGGAGGAGGATGATGAAGAGTTTGCCAGTGATGGAGAACATTTTGTGGATGCCTTGGCTACCATGTACTCTGAAGTGGAGTCAGAGGATTCTGAAACTCAAGCTCTGCCTGATGTGGTCTCATCAGTGGCAAATAGTATGGCACATACAGAATCCCCAAGAGAGAAGCTATCAGAAGGGCTTGGCCTCAATGGTGCAAACCTTCAGGACAGAACAAGGCTTCTTGGAAAAGAGCTTCTGGAAGCCTCAAGTCTTGAAGGCTTGAATGCACAGGAAGACTTGCAACTTCAAGAAGAGGAGAATGTGGGGTTCACACCAATGAGCCTTTTGGAGGTGGATGATGATCTTGGGTTTGAAAAATGCAGCCCTTCTTTTCTGAAGGACTTTGCACCATCTTCTCTCAACCACTTTGCACATAGGGCAAACATGGAGTCTGCAAGAGAGAAGGCTCCAGAAGCCCTTGGTGACCTTCAAGAGAAACTTCCAAAAAGCTTCACAGGCATTGAGGAGAGACTGCAAGCAGGTTTTGGGCCCAATGAGAAGGCACCTTCTTCTACACACCTGCCTGCGCACCTTCAAGCATCCAAGGGTGAATCTGGTCATGATTCTTTTGGCTCTTGTTTGCTTAGCTTGTCAGAGGCAACTGAGAGTTTGAAGGATCTGAGCGGAGTACAAAATGCAGATGCAGATATCAAAGAGACTGGATCAATTTTGGTTGAGGAGAGAGAAACTGTGGAGTACACTGATAAGAAACAAACCAAGTTTGTACCTTACAGGGCAGTACCTAATGGCATAGCCAAGAGTATGGATACAACAACACCACCAACAACAAGCAGTACAGATGATAACAGCTCTTCTGAGTACAGAAGATCTATAGAAGAAACCTACAATCCCTTTACAAGCTCATCAAGCTCCATGTCGTACTCAGTGTCTGAAAGTCCATCCCGGGAGTCTATAGATTTCAGTCCTTTACACTCACCACTGATGTCCCCTTGGTCACACTTATCATTATCTTGTGTGTACTTTGATTCTTCAGAGAGTGATGATAGCTTTAGGATTCACTCTGTGCAATCTCCCCCACTCGACCCACTTGTTGCTCCATTGCCAATTATGCACTCAACAGCACAGAAGCATTCAGAGGCACAACTACTGGTAGCTGCGGCAGATGCAGTTGTGACATAAAAGCTTTACATTTGGTGTCAGAAACCTCAAATTTAAGGTAAGAACTGCAAAGTCCCTTTCATCTCTAGACATATTTCTCTGCATATGCTGTTGAAAGTTTTGTTGACAGGTAAGAGAAGCTTCAATTGTGGAAAGCTGTTCTTCAGCAAACTTGAACAGAGTGAAAGTGTCTAGACCATCAACAATTGTTCAAATCTACAGATTGATGTGTTGGAATCTACAGAGTTTTTAACTACATGTCTGCTGTAATTTTTGATGCAGATGAACAACACAGCAAGTTGAAGGTGAAGTTTATGCAGAATGGGAGATGGTGGTGCAAATGGATTTCATGGTGGTGATATGCAACTCTTTTGGACAACTAATTTGCTTGTGCATCTTTGCCATTGAAGAAGGCTTAGACTGGGTTAGGATTATGTTACTTACAGAAGTAGGATTAGCAGGCTAGGTTTAGCCACTGCTTTGTTTTGCTTGATTGCTCTGGGTTGAGAATTCCTTCGGGAACTCAATGCATGATCTGGTACTCTTCACTACTGGCTTCTTGCCAACGTAAATTTTTCTTGATTAATGCACATGACAAATTCTTTGGCCAGTATGAAAATCTTACAGCAGCATGTTTTGTTCCTTGAAACATTCATGGTTGTCTCCTGCTACATTTGAAGAGTTCCAGAACACATGCCAGCTTAGTGCCAAACTTCCTTCCTTGAGACTAAACTCAGGAATGCTATTACAAGAAAGATTTGAATTGAAGCATATCCAATGAAGTGTCCAGAGATGATTCAACTCCACCTAAGGAACTGGATTTCCTCATTCTGAGACAGATATCCTCTCCCCTTTCAATGTGATCCAGAAACCCATATCCAGAAACGTATTCTAATATCTATGAAATTGCAGAGAGAAAACTCCACAAGGACAATTTGAAGGTAGCATGAATGACCACAGTTATAGCCTTATGAAAGTCTGCTCAAAAAGTGTCAGACCATCACCATCATGGATAGCAGTCACAAGCTGCCATGACTACCCACTGTCTACCCACTGTCGGGATCTACTACCCACGTCAGCTCCTGACACTGGGCTAAGATATGAATATAATAATCAACCCAAAATCTAGGCAAACCATTATGCAAAATCTGAGTCCTGAGTTTCTCTCACATTTGCAGAAGCAATGGGAAAACTCAGTCATGATGTTGGCTAGCACTCAAGAGACATTTAGTCGTTCGATTCCTTCTCGCATCAAACAGAGACACATGATGTATAGAGAATATAAAGAGATCAACTATCAAAATAACCCATTAGTAAGGACATGGGGGCATACAACAATATATGAAGAGTTTTGTCTTAAATTGTTCTCCAACGATCTGCATGCTTAGGCGTCTGGTCTCCTGAGCCAAATGGGCCTGAGCTGGCGAAGAGATCAGCCTCATCATCTAATGCTCTAGGAGGTGGGGCTGAAGGGCTGTGGGGGGCAAATGAGTCAAAACGCAGGAAGCTTCCCCCTTGATAGTGATCTTCCTTTGAGAGCCCAGGACTTCCTCCAGAAAACAATGAGCCCTCAGCCACATTGAAAGCAGAGTTATCTCCAAAGAAGGATGACTCCTTCAACTCCTTTGATGGACTGAAAGAATAATCATCTTCATGACCATTCCCAGATCTTTCAAACCCCCATATATGATCTGTTCCATCATAGCCTTCACTCCTAGGACTAGATATTCTTGGCCCCATGTCAAGAGAGTCTCCCATGAGTCCACTACCCTCCTTCCCAAAACGAGACAACCCCTGAGAGCTTCGTATGTCCAGTGAAGTCTGTGTGCTGAGATTGCTGCTTTGCAAACCCCATGAAGCACGGGGGGATGCAGTCTTATCGTCATCATGAAATGCCCATGAAACCCCACCATCACCAAAGGGATCGGCTGAGTTAAAAGACATACGTCCTTGGTCCACACTGCCAGTAGGTGAGCTGAAGGAAGTCGAGTTGTTCAGTACATCATGTCCAAATTCCTGTGGATCAACAATATCTACATATCTTCCACTGGGCTTGCTTGTGTTAATTGTGAGTTCACTTACTCCACCTGGCTGTGAGCTTGATCTGGAAAAGTGGCGCTCAGGAGATTCTAACCCATCACTGTCATCTGGAGATGGTGAATTTGAGCGTGACCGCTCTGGCACAGCATGTGTATCCTCCACCTCATCTTTGAAAAGACCATCACCTAGAGTGGGATTTGAAGAAAAGTCAAAGCCATCATCAAATAGGCTCTCACCATCACCCCAGGGTGCTGATAGGACACCCTTTGGAAGGCTGCCACCTGTTGTCTCATCCATGATACCCTGGACAGTGGAAAACCCTTCATCATCAAACTTATCCCAGTCTTCATCCCAGTCTTCTGCATTCTCCTGGCCACTGCCTTGCCACCCAAAAGGAACATCGGTAGGCACTGGGGCTTTGGGGCGCACCCCAAAACGCCTGGCTCGATCATTCAGCAGTTTCCTCAATTCATCCAAATGCTGTGAAATGCTGTCAACGTGTGTCTGGAGAACCTTTGCATCACCACCTTTATCCAGTTTTGCAATCGTATGGTAAATTTGCATTTTCTTTTCCTGGATATCTCGGAAAGCTGACTCTTCTGCTTGGAATTGAGAGGTAACCTCTCCTGTTGTTTTGAATTTCCGGTCATACTTCTTGGCCAGCGCATCCACCTCACGCTTATCTGCAGCTGTCCTCTCTATGACTTCATCCAGACGATTGTCACATCGACTCTTGTACAAAATAATTTCTTGTAGCTTTGTACGATACATCTCAGTTTTCTCTTTATAGTCCAAGATCTCCTTGTCCAGCTCATATACCTTCTTATCAGCCTCCTCAGCAGCTTTGAGCTTGGTCTTAAGCATCTCTTGTTCATCAGGGCCAAGCTGATTTAGAAGATGGGCTTCCAGGGCAGGAGCTCTGGATTTATATGGTGCAGGACTGGTGGCCTCTGGTGCCACTGCTTCTGGTACAGTAGGGGGGCTCTGCAGTGGCATTTGTGGTGCTGGAACAGATTGCAGAACTGCACCCACACCAGGGGCTGCAGGTTGAGCACCAATAGAAATCTGAGAGCCACTCTTGCCAACAGCCTGCCAATTGTCAAGGGGGATTCCAGGGGGAAGTACTGCAGGCATGGGTCGGCCTTCTCTATGCCGTTCCATGAGATAAAGGGCAGTGCAGAACTCCCACTGAGACAGCATGCCATCATTATCATGATCAGAGAGATCCCAAACCTGCTTTAGCACTCCTCTGGGAAGTTTCCAGCTCAAAAAGAGCTCACGTGCCTGCTCTCCAGTAATCTTGCCATCTTTGTCAGTGTCTTCCTTGCTGAATACCCGGGTGTACCGCTGAATATCATTTTGAGTCATTTTTGGCCATGGTGCCCCTATGAAAGGCTGTGCCCCTGGCCCTTGCACTACACTGGAAGTTCTTGACATATTTGTTGCTGCTTGTGAAGCAGTAATTGCAGGTGGTTTTCCCATGTTGGCTCCTGATGTTGGCAGAATTGCAGAAACTCGTGAAAGAGGTTCATCTGAATTTAATTGTGACATAGATGCCTCAAGGGACCCTGCTGAAGGCTGTGGCTTATTCGAAGGTGTTATCAGTGATGGTTTTGAAGGCTGTGCAACAGAGAGCAAATCCCCTGTGGTTGCAGATTCTGTCTTTGTAAAGCTGCTGTTACTGCTAGGATTTGCATTAAACCCAGCAGACACATCTTTCCCTGCCTGAAATCCAGGCCCCTGGAAGGCAGTAGAGGGTAGAGTCTGTGGCTGCTTTGGCATTGTTGTAGCTGCCCCAGTTGAAGGTGTGGATATGGCAGTTGGTGTTGGCAGTGAGTTGGGGACAGAGGAAACACCTGGAGAGCTTGACCACTGCCTTGCTGGTGCCAGTGTTGAAGTCTTTGGAGCAAGGTATGAAGAATTTGTGGTGAAAAGGCTTCCAAGAGATGGACGAGCCTGCTGCCCTCCTGGGGCTGGTGGGCCATACCCAGGGGTTTGGGAGAAGCCTGTGGGTGCAACTTGCAGCTGACCAGCAGATGGTGGGTAGCGTGACAAACTGTTCTGTGAAGTGAGTTGCCTGGCAGGGGGGGCTCCAAAGCCTCGAGAACCTGGAACTTGAGGTGTCTGCCCTCCAACTCCTTGTGGGCTGGGAGATGGGGTCTGCTGCCCTCCTGCAAAGCCTCCACGAGACCCTGAAGGTCCAGTTGCCTGTGTGCCAACTGCACCTGCTGAACCAGGAGGTGGGATTGGCTGTCCTCCCCCAAACCCTCCATAAGAACTTGGGGGTTGGTGCACCTGCCCTCCACCTCCTTGTGAACTTGGAGGAGGAGTTGGCTGCGCCCCTGTGAAACCTGGTTGTGGACTTGAAGCTGGGGGTGGTTGCCCAAGGCCTGTTGCAGCAGCTGGAACTGGAGTATTGATGCGAGGAGGTGGGATTTGAGCAGCTGCAGGACCTGTTAAAGCTGCTCGCACCATCTCTGGAGTGATATCCCTACCTGCTTGTGCAACAGTCACCAGCTTCAAGGCATTGTAAAATTCAGGTCTGGAGAGGAATCCTGTTCGCCCTTGATCAGCAGATTGCCAAATCTTGGCTAGAGTGACTTGAGGAAGACCTGCACCCTGGAAGAATGCCACAGCCTCTGCACCACTGATGCGACCGTCTTTATCAAGATCTGCCCTACGAAAGTAAGAATCGAACAGCTCCATGTTTGCCATAGTTTCCCAAGCCTGTGGTCTAAGTCTATGCAACTCTCAGACAGTCTGAGTCAACTTTCTGGAACAAAAGCTGGGCGCCTCCAGGATCCAGAACAACTTGACCTTCAGAAGAGGTCTACCCAGTAAGTTGCAGTCAAGTTAAAAATCTTCAAAGAAACAATACCCAATTTTCCTGCAAAATCAGGACCAACAAGTTGCAAGATAAGCACTAGTAGTGACCAACCAGTGTGTAAACTTTGACCACGACCTTGCCAAAGTCATCCCACTACTTGATGCTTCGCTAGAGTGACCAGGAAGTCTGTCTCAAGTAGGGACTAGGCCTACAGAACAACACAGTTGGAGAGCAAGGCAGCTGGCCGGAACTAGCACCAGTTTATGAGCTCCATAGCAAAGTTTGAGGTGCACATCACCATGATAACTTGGAAGACAAAAGGAGCAACATTCAGCTGTCTAACTCCTCACTTCCAACACAAAAGTTTCTTTGATCCTTGTACAACACCCCAGAACAGATTTCTCAGAGCTTGAATTGCATGGTCACCGATCACGGTCATCCACATTGCTGCACTATCTGGTAGATGCATTCAAAGAGACAGGAGTAGAGTGGTACACCCCTTACCACTGAGGTTTGTCAGCATCTGGAAATAATGCTCTCAATAGCTGTTTCTCCAGTTTCTCCAGTGGCTGTATCTGCACTATATGCCCACATAAGCAGCTTTTCAACTTACACCTTTCAAGAACTCATATGTTTGGAACCAACAGCAATGACAAGGAATGCTAGAGACTGGTCAGCAATGGCTGGCAACAAGACATCATACAATAGAAGCCTTCCTAAAGGGCTCTGCACCCCAACCACTTTCATAAGCAATCCACATCTCTCGGTGCTTCTGCAGATTTGTAAGCTGCTCACTATGGAGCACAGAAGGACTTAAAGCCTAATGAGTGTCACACAACAAATGCCAGTGATTTGTGTGGTCACTACTGACAATAGCCAATATATCTTCCAAGTTTTTCAAAATATCTCAATGGCCTTTGTGGTTGGCAATTTTCTGATAGCGTACTATGCAGCCTCAGACATCATCAATCCACAGCTATTGACATTAGGCTCTTGTGTGCACAGTAGGTATATCCCTATTTGCCATCTACAGATCTGAGGAAACAGCTTGATTGCAGAACAGAATATCTCCAGGTTTCCAGAAAGCCTGATTTCTCCAAGAAAACTCTTGGCACAAATGGTTGGATGCAATGATTTAAACCTTGAACCCTCAATTCATTTTGTCACGACAATATAACTACCATGGCAAAGCACCTTAAAAACAGATCTGTGACTGTCTGGAAGTCTTCCATACACTCTTTCAGCCAAATTTCAGAGAGAAAGAGCAACAAGAAAACCATAGCAAATAGCAGAAGTGAGGAAAAGTGATATGGATTTCTGCATAGAGAGTGCCTGGAGTGTCAATCTACCTGAAACAAAGATAAAACAATTTGGTCCTGTCTAGACAACCTGGTTTCAGATCCATCCACAACTACATCCTTCAATCCTAGTCATAAGACAACATCAGCCAGGGATCCTGTACATCCTGGTCATAAAACAACATCAGCCAGGGATCCTCCTAAACGGTCCATTAGATCGAAGACGCAGACGTGGAACCAACACGGAAGCTTAGAGAAGCTAGCAAATCTATATAGGAAACAACATGTATCTGCACAGGCTGATGTTCGAAACCTTTCTCTGCTGACATCCTTTGGTTTCAAATCTAAGAACCTCCGACGCATTGAAATGATTGAGGCACCCCAACGCTAATGCCGGGGGCCCTGAAAACTAAGGGGAAAAAAGAAAACAAGATAATCACAGATCCCATACCTTCACACTTTCTGAGATCTCGGTCGCAAGAAATGCACAGAACGTCAACAAGTTATCGCGACGATGTCTCCGCCGCTGCTTCCAAAAAGATAGACCAGAAGGGAAAAAAAAGCACACAACGCCCAACACCTCTCCACACAGATCACACCGCTCCAGGATGCTGGTGCTGCAATATGCAGAAGAAGAAGAAGAAATACACGAAAGACATCGAAGCCGCAAACGCATAAATGCAATCCATAAACATTCCGTCTCAATAATTGTAAAAACTTCGCAAGATGTTGGAGCAAAACATTGGAGGTCGGGCAAGTACGAAAAATCTCATTAGGTTACGTGGCCGGTATATGATCTCGTGCTCGTCATTGTCTGGCCCACCAGGGTCCAGGACCAAGTGCTTCTTCCGCAGATCTAGAGGAGCGACGAAATTAGGGTTTGAGGATTAGGGTTTGGAGCTCCATCGTCTTGCCCGTTGGTACTTGTCCTCTCAAACTGTGCACTTCGTGTTCTCCAGAGATGCGCTTTACAATGCATATGTATTTGCGATATGGCCTCGCGGAAATTGGTTTCTTCCCAAGTAGGAACTCCTGCCCGCCCTTGTGAGGAACATGTATGACAAATGCGGAAATCTGCAGATACATGCAAGTAATGTGTTTGACAAAATGCGAACAGGAAATATGCTTTCCTACACCGCATTGATCAGAGCATATTGCAGTGTAAGAACGATTACGCAAGAAGGTGTAAAGCTTGACAGGGTCATGGTACTTCGTGGTCCTGAATGGCTATGGCCAGCCGTAGGGCTCTGCGAAACAGGAATCAAGTTCCTGTCCACATGAGTGCAGCTCAGATCTTCCTGTCAGGAATGTTTTTCCTGAATTTGTTATCAGAATGTATGACAAGTGTAGAAGTATGGCAAAATGCTTGACAAAGTGAAATGTGTTCTCTTGTACTGCTATGATTTCAGGATATGCTCAGCAAGAGTGTACATAGTAAAGCCGCTTTTGAAGCGCTCTTGCAAATGCAAAGAGAAGGTGGTACGTAAGCCTGATAGAGATTCCTTCACAAGTATCCTCAATGCACATGCTAAATCAACAGCGCTTGAAAGTCCCATCCATGATCAGATCATTTACACAAGACTTGAGAGTCAGATAATGGTATCCAAGTTGCACTTGTCAACATGTACTCCAAGTGTGGGAGTTTTGCACAAATTCTCAAATTCCCGACCCTGCTTACTGCATACAGCAATGTCATTCTTCTGCAAGAAGACTCTTGTTATTGTGCTCTATTAATCAAGATGATGACATCACACCAATTATGCCACACTTTTGCAGTATAGTTGATCTTCTTTGACAAGCAAAAGGGTGGCTGGATGAAGAAACCAAAAGTATTGCCACAACGCCATTTGAAACAGACGCCTCAGTCTGGGGTGCATTGCTCGTTGCCTGTTAAGTTCGTGGAAGTGGAGTGTAGCACATTGTACTAGATCTAGACAATGTTCACGGTGCATGCTGCTTTCGGACACCTTTACTTCAGCTTGCACAGTCTAGCACTTAGAGATTCCTCTTATAAGAATATTACTGCACTCACCATCGCCTTGCTATCAAGAATTCTACCACCCTTCTGATGTTCTGCACTTGTGTATATCTGTATGTTTGATGCTTGCTAGCAAATGTGCAATGGTGACGCAGTGAATGTGGTGGTGAGAAAGAGCTGATGAACATCATGGAGATTTATCATGAGAGTCACTATACAATGGAAAATTGGAGACTTATTTTTCCAAATTATTTCAAAAAACCAAAAAGAAATGAAAACACTTCATCTTTTTTTATTGTCAGCATCATGATGTCTCACCATATCCTTAGTGTTTTTGTATTGCTTTTTTGTTGGGATTTTCACACAATTTTCTACAATGAAAATTTTACTTACAGATTTTCTAAGGAAGCAAACAAGATTGAAAATGATTTCAGAATGTCATTTACCACAATAGCCACTATACACCACCACTTGATTTGCATAATCAAGTATCACAAGCCAAACCCAGTGTTAAAATCACAGTTCAGATTTAAAGTTTTGGATATTACATCTTTGCAGAACACAGCATGAATACTAAATACATCACATACTTTGTTATCATTATTGTATACAGCCTTCACAGATCATCTTCAAGCCATGCCATTGCTCTTGAATTCCTATGTGCTGGTTTGGATCAATTTTTTCTACACCAATAGGTTCTTAAAACCACTGGATTTCTCAGTCAGAATCTATACTTGATTCAGCTCTTTACTTTGCTGTAAACTGTGTGCTTGGGGTTGGGCATTTGCAAAAATCTTTCTCCCATGATGAGGAGTTTTGAGGGCAAAGAATTGCACCCTTGGGACAAGGATGGAATCCTTCTTACGTGAAATCTCTGTTTTTGAACACAAAGGGACCAATCATAGTCCAAACTGCATAAGAAAAACCACAACCAAGTTCATCAAACAAATACATTCCAGCAAATAGATGCTAAACCAGGGAATGTCTTCTTCAAGATCAGTTTTCGTCTCAACCTTGAAAAGCTCTCACCTCTCATTTCATGGCAGGTCTGCTATCTTCTCACAACACAATCCGCAGACAGAAGACAGGAAGTATTACTTACTGTATAGTCCTGCAGCTAACCACTCATTCACAATCTTTACCCATGTGCTGGACCATCCAACATCAATGCTCCACCTGCAAGAGAGTACATGCAAGCAATGTTGCAGCCCAAACAACAAAAAGAAGATCTTGCAAAAGAAGGCAAGATCATAACATCTTCTCACACACAAAAACACATCTAGGAGCATCCACAGACCTTTCCATGGTAAAGATATTGCAAGCAGACAAGAACATCATCATAATGATTTCTCATACTAGGGACATGTTTTTCAAGGAAGGCAAGAACCTCATAACGTCTTCTCACACAAGGAAACACATTCCAGGGGAATCCACACCTTTCTATGGCAAGTTCTTGCAAGTAGACAAGATCACATCATAATGTTCTCTCATACAAGGGACAAGTTTATGAAGGAGTGCACTCACACCTTTGCATAGTTTGGTGCAAGTTCCAGCCAACGAAAAGCATAGCAAAGTACATTGAACCCATGGCAAACACAAAATGGAAGAAGCCATAGCTGTATGGCACTTGATCATCTGTCACATTCTCTTCATCCTTCGAGAACTGCACTTCAAAAACCATCTCCAGTTTCCCATATCAAATACAATTTTTGCTCCTGAAGACAACAAGAGGGTTGACACCTGCTCATCTTCAAACATTTACATGCATGCATGGAGCACTTCAAATTGGAGTTCATCATCTTGATACACAGTCTACAAGATTGCTTTCAAGATTGGAAGCAGAAAACACCAGAATATTTTCTGATGTACTTGCCTTGTCAGACTTTTATGCATGCTTCTCAACAGGAAAACCGTGAGAGAGAAACAAGTACCGAGAATGATGCAGAGTCCAATCCAGTGGTGAATGTTGCGAACACTATTGCAGAAAATGCAATCAGAAAACTCTGCAACAACAGAGTTACCAAATGCATCCACCAGGACATAAATCACCAATTACAGATTGTTGCAGCAAAGTCTTCAATAACAAGGGAGGCATATTCTAGTTAGAGATATCCCTATACAAATCAGATCACAAGAATAGTATGTGAACACCCCACTCATCTCCACAATATATGCAAGTTTCTTAGCATCTTTAAGTTTTGACAGTGAACAGAACTTACAATAACTGTGAGCCAGTCACCTCTGCCGGTTTGGCGCGGACGTGTGTTGCAAGTGGCTGACAAGGGTTCACTGCAGAATAGGCCCTTCAAAATCAGCAGCACAATACTGAAATTTGACAGAAACAAACCCTATGACAGTAATCACACCTTGAATCAAACTATAGAAGATTGTAGGTCAAGAGAGATGGAGAAGTTGAAAGACAGAAATATCAGTAGAGAATGTACCTCATGATGGCAGACCAGCAAAGGAAAACTATGTAGAGTGCCATGAGGCCAGAAGTCAAAAGACCTGCATTCACCTGCATTCACATATCTTTCCACTAGATGTAAGAAAGGAAGATAGAAAAGGACTCTCTGCACCTTAAAGAGCAGGAGGGGCAATGGAACATCTCTACTTTTCAATGCAAGGAAAAAAGCATGAGACAACAGGAAGTGGAACATCAGGCCATACCTTAGAGTGCAGAGAGATAGCAGTCATCCCAATAATCAGGATAAGAGTCCAGGTGATGAAGAAGATGTTGAGCCCACATGTGACGCGTGGTGCAAACCACACAAACATCAAGATAATTCCAACTAAGGACAACAGATATGCTGTTGCTGATACTGCCATCATTGGTAGTCGACTGCAGCCATAATCCATGAACAAACTCCTCATAAAATTAGCTTCTTGGTGCAAGAAAACTTCCACTACAAAAAGGGAATGCCCAGTAAGGCAGCATCTACCCACTGACAGGCTTGTTGGTGGTCAAATCATGCTACTGTACTCAACGGCATTGGCAAGCAAACAAGAGAACCAGAAATAACCTACCAGTTGCGTTCTTTCTTCTCAGAGAGCCAATCCTCATTCCAATAGTACACAAAATTGACAATACTTAGAAGCTGGATAACTAGAAAGATCCTGCAAAAGACATAGTCACTGGACAAATTAGGTAAAGACATCTTGTCATCAAAAAGTAGACATTGCCTCATTGATTGCAGATGAAATCAAGAGAACGGTGGAAACAGAAACAAAGAGGTGAGTCTGGAAGAACAGTTACCCAGCACCAAATCTTGCAATCTCTCCTGCATAGTTGCAACACAGCACAACTTAGGTTCTCATATTTGCTGCTGAGAATCAAGCACTCAGAGCAAATAAGCACTACAACTACAAGTGCCTTTCAACCATGCAATACTGGAAAGATTGCTTGCTCCAGCTCATACTTGCAATGATCCTCCTCTCTGCTTTGCAATGAATGATCATTCTGAGTAGATATTCAGTAAGAAGAGAAGTCAAAAGAACATAGAGTGGCTCACCATAGAGCTGGATGAAAGCTGAAGGAATCAAAAAGGGCACCACCACAAGCACAATCCACATTGCACTCTTGATGGGCCACCAGCCAGCATGCCATGCATCTCTGGGATCTTCCTTTCGTGATGTCCCTACTGTAGTCAGATACATTGTGAAGAAAAACACCTGCAGGAGGATTTGTCAAGGAACTTCTCTGAAAACTACAAAAGCAATCTTCAAAAGGCACACATGAGACATGCAGTTCAAGTAATCCTTGAAATGATTAGAAATGGGAAGAAGATCTGCTGAGATAGTAATGAGTTTTACAGAAGGTGTTGATGTCATTTGACTAAGAAGTCCATCCAGGCTCAACCAGGAAGAGGATACAAAGCAGCCCAAGCTGAGTCGAAGCACACCTTCTGAGCCAATGCAATTTGCCTCTCCTCCACAATTACTCAAATCTACACACATACATCAAACCCTTGAGGAACAGATCTCTACCAAACAACACACACACACACCAAGCCTCTCTTGTTCAGGACAACATCCCTGACATCAAGAATTTTAGTTTTTTTCAGTGAACCATGTGCACAGTTTATGTGCTGTTAGATATGAGAAATGTGTGCAATCACCTTGACACTTTTCAAATTCTGCTGGCAGAGATGTTAGAAGACAAAATTTTAGTGAGATAGGTTTGCTGCTTCAAAGGTGGACCGAACTTCTTCATCACTGCCATTCCAGATACTACAAACCCTAAACCAAATCCTTTTCACTCCCAGCTCTAGGGTTGTGATTCTTACAAGACTTGATGAGTCTTACACAAGCTCAAATAAGATGCAGTGAGTTGTACACACTTGAGAAGAGAACTGGAAGGGGGGAGGGAAGAGAGAAGCAGGACTAGATTTCTGTCAAAGAAGAGTGATGACCAGATCAGAGGACAGTAGATCATGCTGCAGCAGCAGAGGACGTCAAGGAAGAGGATGATGATCAGCTGCTTACTGCTAAAACTGGAGAGGGCTTTGTGGCTGTAGTCGCGAACCATCCAGGCAAGGATGTTGGTGAAGAGGAACAGAATGCCATAGATGTACCTGGCAACCATACGGTTTGGCCCCACGCATGTTGCTGCCAGGCACCCTGCACCACCCCAGCACATTTTTGCTTGCCACCTCCTTGTTCTAGCAACCGTATTGGTGAGCTCATATGCCTCGACCACCTCTACTGTAACCAGACTAGTGGATTGATCTCAAGCTGAGCTCGCTCCATTTCTGGTTCTCGACCCTCCTAAAGCCTTGGAAGCTTTTACCCTAGAGAATCTATTTCTTCTCTGTTGATCTCAGGCTTAAGCACCAACAAGCCCACGCAGATGGGTACAAGTCCTTGATCCTCTTCTGTATATCATGAAACAAGCATGGTAGCTCTCTGCCTCGAGGACTTTGCAGTATTTGATTCCAAAGACCAAAGTGAGTTCCCCGAGTGTGTGCCAAGTTTAAGTCCACGAGCTCAATGAACTCTTATCTGATCCCTTAGCTTATATGCCGCAATGCGCAAATTGTGTCAACGCATCCACTTTTAGGAGGCAGGAGGAAGCTGCTTGATGCTCAATAAAAAGGGGCAACAAACACACTAGGGGCAAAGACAATCAGACTGCTACAAAGAAGAACCAGACAACAATCACATGAGACTTTGGCGAAACCTCGAGCTTTGTGCACTGGAGCAACAACTTGCTTCGAATTCAATTCGACCCCTCAACTGTTGTGTCGAGCATCATGGGTACTCACTCGCGATGACGAAGGTAGCTAGCTAGCTAGATAATGAGCTCTAGTACTACAATCTGCAGATTGAAAATCCAAAACTCCACACAGAGAAGAACTCTAGAAGCTGCTGCAGTAGCAAGAATCATACTAAGAACAAACAGACCTGCACTTAAATGCTTGCAAAAGTTTCTGGAGCTCGAAAAAACAAGGAACAAAAGCCGCGAGAGTAAGCAGGAAAACAAAACTGTGGGTAAGGGAAGCAAGTACTTGTACTGCAGATCGCACTCACAATCAGGACATTAAAAAACTGAAGCCGGATTAGAAGCAGCTGCTGCTGCGACGATACAACACAGACTCAAAAACGGTTCGAAAAATTTCAGTGAAATTTTGTTCACTAGCCGATCGATGGTCTACCAGTTAAAGGTGGAAAATGTCAGGAAACAGAGAGAGCGACGAAAATGTGAGAGAGGAGATTGCATTTCGAAAACGCAGCGAAAGGCGAACAACACAGAACAAAGGTGTTTGTCTGTTTCGAGTCCAAACGGCTACTTGCGTGTCTTACTCCGTGGGTGGGCCAAGCGTCCGGTAAACCATCAGCGATTTCTTTTTAGCATTACCTACATGTTTGTATGGATATACAAAAGTATATAGAAGTATGGAACGAACACTAATCGTTCTATACTTATGATGCATTCACACCTGATGTTAAATCAATGTTAAATGTAAATCTAGGTGGCACTCAATGTTAAATGGGTGATAGCTTAATGTTAAATGAATAGCCCCGAGCACATTCGTGCTTTCACGGGCTTATAAGCCTTCATTAGCCTACATCGAGGAGTTAGCCTATGTCGAGGAATGTGTTGACAATGTAGATGGCTTCTCATGTCAAAGCTAATACTTGGTTAGCTCATGAGTGTCACGTTCGATTAGCCTTTCAAGTTTACCTTCATGTGGTGATTTCCATGTGTTATTATGATTTACAAACCGTCAAAACCAAAATTTTACATATCCATCATATTTTCTTTTAACATTGTTGCACGATGTAGCAAAAAACAAGATGAGGTTGTTGTGGTTTCTAGAGAGCCACTTTCCAAAGAGGCATGGATAGTCTTGAACATGGAGAGAGTTTTCAACATCCTAGTTTTTTGCAGATGTTCTTTCATGCAAATGATCAAACTGCTTCCACTCATGATAGAGAAGATGTTGTTACAAAAGAGAGAGAAGAGAGAGACTACTCAAGGAGATTCTAGAGCAATGAAGCATTTTCATTTTTGTTTGACAAGTTCGAAGAAAGGTATTTGGAGTCCAGCAAGAAACCAATGAAGAATTGGGAGGCTTTTGTTGCAAGTAAGAACAACTCACTTTCCAAGTGATGTGCAACATACTTGAGGACAATGCAGAAACAAATTCAATAAAATGAAGGACAAGTACAATATGGAGAAGAAGAAAACCAACATCACATGTGCTCCACTTTAGATTGCCCACATTATGAAAGATTGAATTGTTTATTTGCTAGTACTATCAAAATAGTTGGGATACCCCAAGGTGTTGATCAAGGTGTCCACACTATTCATAGAGAGTTTAAGATATTGAATTTTTCTGATGAAGATGACAGTTCTAATCATGAAGCTCAAGAAAGGCCTACAGTTCCTAAAATGCAAATGCCCACATTTGGAAATGGATTTGTACCTCCAACATTTAGTTCTGATACACCAAGGGCTAAGGCATGCAAATTATTTGGTGTCCAAGGTTAATTGAACAAGAAGTTGGAAAAATAAAAATGAAAAATGGATGTAGGATATGGAACAATTGTTGATGCAATCAAGAAATTTTCAACTAGTGTGCAAGAAATCGAAAAATTCAAAATAGAGAAGATTGAAAGGATCACTTCACAAATGTTACAAAATGAAAAAGAAAATAGACAAATGGTTTTACACAGTCAACTGCAAATTGCAACTATTTTTGCTCAAGTGTTGAAGCCCAAAAAAGGTGGTCTTAACAATTGATAATGACAATTAAGTTATTTCAGGTCATTCCCACTTCTATGTTTCTAAAAAATAATGGACTTGATTTTGATTTGTGTTAATTTGATTTGGATACCATAAGTTCATTACTAAAGATTTGATTGTATTTATAAATTGAATGAAAATTTGATTTTCATTTTCTTTCATTTATTTCAAACTCATGTTCATTACAATTTGAGATTATTTATTTATCAATTCCAATTTGGTGTGAGATTCCTTAAGAATTCCAATGAATTTGGGGCATTGAAATCTTCAATATATTTTGGTTCTTTTTAAAAGATTGGAAGGTTTGAACCCCCCCCCGCCCCCCAAAGTGGTGAGATGTGATGATTTTTTTTGAAATGGTGGTCATTGGTGGGATGTTGGTCCTTGAATGATCTTTGGGTTGCAATTTATAGACACCACCAAAGTTGGTGGGATGAGTATTCTATCTCCTCTTACACATAATGAAGTTTTGTTGATTCAAGTTAACTAAATACCAATATGTTAAAATTAACCATAAATTCAACTCATCATGTACTATGGTTTAAAAACCCAACCTTCAACCAATACCATAATACAATAGTTATGGGCAAGCCCAACTCTAATTGCCATAATTGTGATGGAAAAAAACAAATATGATGAAACATTAAAACATATATCATTTGTCAAAATAGCATTAGATATCATATTACATGGGCATGTTTAACCCTAATTGCCCTAATTGTGATGGAAAAAAACAAATCTAATGCATTATATAATTTGTCAACATAGAATCTTCAAATAAGATAAATAATTCAATAAACATGTTAAAGTGGCCAAGGTACTATGGTAAAGACAATTGGAGCCATTATAATGGGTGATCAAGCACCCATTGTTCATACAAAGCTAGTTTCAACCTTTCTCCTTCTATTTTAATTGCCTCCCCTTTTCTATGAATAACCAACAAATGAACACCAAATCTATCTAGGTTTTCCTTTCTATTTTTTGACATTACATGCCTTGGTTATGGTTGATTCCAAATTTCACAAAAATTGTGAAGCTCACAACATGCTACAATCACCTTTGCTGCTCCATCCACTCTAGGGTTGAAATGTCTCAAAATTCTCCATCTATTATTTAGTGAACCAAAGGGATTTTCTATCACAACTCTACCTTTATTCATGCTAAAATCATATCTTATTTTGTTCACATCTATAGGGTTTCTAGTCTTCCAATTTTTTTTGCAAATATGTTCAAATTGGATAAGATGAATCACCAATGATGTAAGGTGTACATCTTACACCTCTAACCATAAGAACAAGCTTTTGCAAAATTTCTCGATCTCTTAATTGTCTATATAAACTAAAAACCTTGAATTGACCACCATCATGAACTCCCCTTGGTTGTCTAACACACACATTCCAAAACCGTTTGTCTACACCACACACACCTTGCAAAATACAATATTGTGGAGTTTTTTTTTTGTTGAAAAAATCACTTTGAACAAGTGTGACCTCCTTGCTTTGAAAATCTATCAAAGGAATGTGGGTTCCGTTGATTAATCCACATATGGTTGGCAAACATGACAATTTTTAGAATTCTTGAATCATCAACCTCAATTAGTTCCCTGTTGGATTGCTAATGTATTTGTTAAAAAATTTGCTTCTATTAGTGAGAACATCACATACTATTTCCACAAATTTTGTGGATAGTTGATGCACTCACATTAAAACGATCAGCCATATGAGTGGCATTATGCCCATGTGCAAATCTATAAAGAACAATTGCAACTATATTTGTAATCTATAATTGTGGGCTCACAATATTGAGGCATTGTGATCGCAAGAATGGAGTTAATTTTAACACCAATTTTTGAAAAACATCAAAAGTCATCCTATGGTGCATGATGTATATTCTATCTCTCATTTTTGGGGTAGTATGCCATACATCAACTTCCACTTGATCCCCATGTGTGGATTGTCTAAGTTCTTTCCACCACAATTGAGGAGGATGTTTCTTTACAATGGCCACAACACCTCACAATAGTGGCAACAATTTCATCCCTAAGTTGGGCTCATTGTCAAAAACAAATGTGCGCACTCTTGATTTAATGATAATGGAATTTGTGAATGTAATAGACAAAAGAATCCATATCAAGGAAAATCTTGCCTACATAAGTGGGATCCATTGCCAAGAAAATGAACTAGAGACCATAAAATCTGTAAAAATTGTTAGAATTTTGGTGATAATTACATATTTCTAAAAATCATTTAGAAGGTTTTAACAAATTTTTAAAAACAAATAATATTTAAAAATCAACCTACACCTTTGACTTGATCTTAAAAATAACCTACACCCCCGTATCACCAAAATCCATTATGAAATTGATAAAAGTACCTCTCTATGTGGAGTTTTATGTTTTTGTGGAACTTTCTATCCCTGTCTTCAAACTGCCTACAAGAAATGTGAGCAATGGGGCTTCTTAAAACCCTATAAGGCCTAGATCAATTCATCAAATTATTGGGATAAAGTTTTTTTCAGTTTTTTTGTTTGGTAACTAATGGGCCAAGCATTTATAAGCTTGCTTGTGCCCAATACTAGGCTATTAGTTAGCTTTTGCATTAGCTTAGTGATGGGGCCCATTACCTACTGGGCTACAAGCTAAACACATGCTAACAAAGTAACCATGTGTGCAAGGTAAATGTTAATTTAACATAAAATTTTCATGAGATATAAGATAAGTCTTAATTGACTAATATGGTGAAAAGGGATTCCACACTAGAATCTTTAAGTGTGAATGCACCTTTAGTACCTTATTGGATTCAACATTAATTATATTATTTTCTGAATTATTGATTTTTTTGAAAATTTTAGTGCCCAAAATGCCCATATGTTGAAACTTCAAACTGGATAATGCAAAAAAATTTAGAAACCTAAGGGTTATTAAAGCCTTAGTCATTAACATTTTTTTTTTTTCATAATTGTACAATTTTTTTTCCTTAGTAATATATTTTTGAGCTTTGCTAAAGAATGAAATATTGTGGGTGCAAAATGTTTGGTGGATATCATTGTGTTTTGAAAAGATGTTTGAATTCATTGGAAATCATTATTTCATGTTTTCACTCAAAAAATCTCCACACATCCTAGTGTAATTGATTACATTTTGAGATTTGTAAAGATGAATTGAAATGTTACAAACAGAAATTAAGAAAAATAGAAATAAATGAAATAAAAATCAATAAATATATCACATCAATGTTATGGATCAAAATGGATGAAAACAATTAACATCCTCATTCATGTTGAAAATAGTACATATTTTTAAAATGTAAGACAATTTTTTTGAAACATATTAAATTATATGCCAAAATAGATTTTAATTATCCAACACTAAGGTGTTAAATCTATTAAGATACTATGGTACAAGGGACTTAATTGTTGTAATAGCCTCATAGGCTTGTGTTTAAACATGAAAGCAAAAATTGTGACCAATGAGATTGTTCAAATTGATGTCTTGAATTGTTTTTAAAAAATTCAATCGTGAATTAAAATTTAATAATTGCATGTTGGCCAGCATGCAAAATGCAAGGAGCTTCCAAAACAACTTTAAATGATTTGGAAGAAGGATGCACAAACCTTAACATTTTGTAATATATTTTCAACTTTGCACCTTCCTTTTCATATTAATAGATAGGGTTTTGGCACATTACTTGTGTTCATTGTTGTTGTGGTTTTTTTTATATGGTGCATTTTCCTTGGTATGCACAAGTGTTGACAAGTTCTTGATTTTGAATAAGTTTACATTCAAGTTTTAAAATATCTAGGTCAAAGGTTCAATTGTTTGCCAAAACTATTGAGTAATTGATTTTATTGAATTAAAATTTAAATGCAAGCATTGGTTTAAAGTTCTAATTCAAGCCAATGCTTCCATCAAATGAACATGGAAATAATGTGTTATCTCCTTTTACACAAGTTCAAGTTCTCAAAATATATAGTTACAACTTTTCAACAATTTTTTTAAAATTTAACTTTTTATGCAAATTGTTAATTTTAATTGGTTACACATAATATATATAATATAATATTTATCTTGTATAGTATGGAAAAGTTGAACAAACTAATTATTCACAAAATATTTTTAAGTTTAATTGTGTGTAATGGAGATGGAATTGAATCAAACTCCAAGTTTATTTTTAAAATCACAATCCAAGTTTTAGAAATTCAAAAAAACAATATTAAAACTTTTTCAATCAAAAAATAAAACTTGAGATTAGAGGTTCATTTAAAAATCAAGAACCGAGGCAAAAATAATCATGAGACATGTCTTCAAGAACTAGTAGGCATGCCCTATTATCTTTTAATAATTAAAATTTAAAAAACATATTTAAAAAGTTATCTTTTAAAGTCTTTTAAGTTCATGTTTGGAGGCTTATAGGTAGAATATTAGTAATTTTCCTCCCACACAATTTTGAAATTGAACAAAATCTACTAATTTTTCATTTTCACTAGTGAGAACACTTTTTCATTTTTTAATTTTTATTCTTCATCCTAGGCTAATATTTTATGCCATTTAAAGCTTCAATCATTTTTTAAAACTAAGGTTTTATCTTACACAAATTATTTTTCATGATTCTCCTAGGTGTGAATGAATACAAAAAAAATAAACCAACTATTTGGTTACGGACAACTAACATAAATCATTAAAAAAAATGATGGTATTTAAATGTTATGATGAAACCTTGTCAAATTTAATTAAAACAAAGCATCGAATGGAAGGGGAAAACAAAGAACAAAAGGAAAGGACCGACATCCAAGCTAAAAAATAGAAACCTTCAACGAGGTGGGCAAGTAAAAGGAGTGGGAAAAAGTCATGTACCCTAGCCTTATTAGAAGAAACATGTTAGAAAATGAGAAGGGAAGAACATTAGAAAAAACATTTAACCTAGAAGAACCCTCACTGGAAATGATGGCCCACTTCAAAATAGATGCAACATGCACCAACTACAACACCAACGACACCTTCTATCTAAAAAAAACAAGCAAAATTGAAAGAAAAGGGCCTCTGAGACCCTTTGCTACCCAAGCCATGTTAGCACAACCATTGCAAAAAATTTCAACTTGTTGATGTAAACACTCAAAGACCTCAATAGCAAGAGGGAAAAACAAGTTTGTAGGGTATTTATTTCCATAAAGTCTTTCATTTGTCTAAGCCGCCACCGTCACAGCCACCTTGCGAGATAATGCAACACAAAAAACCAAATCCACTCAAATGTAGTTAACAAGGATGATATCAACCAATGTGTGAATGTCATTAATATCATGGGATCTCTCCTCTCCTTGCCATGAGTGCAACAAAGGAAATGAATCTCCATAGGGTCTAAAGGTTGGCCACATATGCAATGTGACAAGCCAAGGGCCAACGGATGGGAGAGACCCAACTTGGTACGTATCATGAAAGAAAAAATGTTTAAGGCTAAAAACAAAAAAAAATGATTGAACACATAAACAACCAAACACTCGCATTTGACTCTACACAAGACCTCAAATGTGTGTAATGCAAATTTGAAAGCAAATTAGAAAGGATGTTAAAAAAAAATTAGTAAGGTTAGTGAACATTATTATTATTAGATCAAATGCATAGGTGCAAAAGGTTCTTATGTATACTCCTTAAGATGGTTAGAAATCTAACCTCTATTTCTAGGCATAATACCCCTCTTATTTTTTAAGAGTGGCATTCCTCAATATAATTTGCCCTTCAAATACATTTAACAAAATTTTCCAAATTATTTATGAAATCAAAAATTCTTTCATCTTTTCATGCCAAGTAGGCTGAAACCTTTCAAAACACGGAGGACCCTGGATGGCATAATGGGGATTCTTATGTGTTATAAGTTGTCCTTTGTGTACATTAAACAAAATAAGGTTGTTTTCTAAGTGCAAAGGAAGTACCTCTTTTTCAAGTGTTTCTCTTATTCAAGGGCTAGGAACCAATATAATAGGCTCCCCTTCCTAAAGGTGCATGTTGGTCCAAATTTTCTAATATGCGAACCCTTTTGATTACTTTATAGGCAACCATATATTGGTTCTACTTTTGGTCTGGTCGGTTTCATTTGTAATGTAAATCAATGGTACAAATGAATCCATGGTGGAAACCATTCTTGAGAACTAAATGAAAAGTGGGGAGAACTGGTTACACCATTCCAAGGGGTTAGGCCCCTTCCATATTACATGTCTCTCCTGCCTAGTGTAATGTTTGCTGAGTTTGGAAAGTGACAGATCTTTTGAGGTAAAATTGGGCCCATGTTATACCATGGGGTCATTATTCATCAATAAACAAAGGCAAAACTAATCTGGCAACCAACCTATAATGTTGGGGCTAATTGCTACTAAACTCTATTGCCAACAAATTGAGAATTCACCTCAAATCAAAGCAATACTCATACCAAAACCATGGTTATGCATTTAGTATTGTTGTTAGCTTTCTTCACCTATCTACAAGCCATAACACGACATCAACCTATTCAAGGTGCTCATAGATGAGGTTGATGGCATATTACATACAACCTTTCTTTCGATGGAAGGTGGCAAATATCAGACATAGTCAAAAGTATTACCTACTTCTTTAACAATTTTAAAATATTGAGTTACATAGTTCATGAACTAAACAAAGTTCTTGTTTTTGTGAGATGATTCCTTTGCTTATAGTTGTCATGATTATGGCCATATCAAAACCGAAACATGATAATACCACCACCATGTATTCAACTATTTTCGTTATCCAAGGTTGTTTTGCCCTCACACCCCAACTTCTAAATATAAGTTATGTTTCTTTTGCTTCAGAAACTAAGTGGCAAAGAATCACAATTTTTTGAAATTGGAATCAATAAAAATAAAAATCAATAAAAAATGATAAAGACAAATCTTGTGTTAAAAACCACATAAATATTGGGGCCCACCACTACTTATGTAGTAGGATTTTTAGTTCTAACCACATAGTGCACATAGATATTTGCAATGTTGCTCCAGTGCTAACAACTTTTGATTCTAACCACATAGTGCACATTATCTGCAACGTTGCTCCAATGCTAACAACTCTTCATTCTAACCACATATTGCACATTATTTGCAATGTTGATATTTAGCTAAAGCTTCACGATTATTTTGTGTTAGCTGGATCATTGAATTGATCTAGCTCAGATTGTCATGCGATTGCAAGTGATATATTATATAGTTCCAATCTCACATCTTCTTTCTTTTCATTCCACATTTCTAATTTCTACAAATTTTCTTTGTGTGATTCCATTGCTTTCAATCTTTCATACGAAAAAAATTCCCAATATTTCCAAAACATCCTTCCATCTTCTATAAATCTTTTTCTTTATCTGATAAAAGGATTTTTAGATTTGAAAATTAAGAAAATTATTCTTTTTTGCTCAAGAGATTCAAATTTTTCTTGTTATTTTTCAAGTCAAAATTCCTGATAAGGTGAAAAAAAACAAGAAAATTTTGAATCTCTTGAATAAAAATAAATAATTAAATTATTTTTCAGATCTAAAAATCCTTTTATCGAATGAAGAAAAAGATTTGTAGAAGATAGAAGGCTAGTCAGAATTCCTCTATTGATTAAACTACCACCCAAAGTTGACAAAGAATTTTTTACTTTTCTCAAAATTAAATTATGTTTAAATTTTTTGTAAATTTTGTGCTTTTGAAAATGTGCATGTGCGTTTCTTTTTGGTTGGTGGGTGCTTTTACTATTTTTTTTGATTAAGTGTTATAAGATCCTTTAGCTTCAATAATATTAATCCAACTGGCTAGGCCATGATCCGCATTGCTTTCAATATATTATTCACACAAGTTTGCTTTAAACAAAAAAATGTCTAATGAGGTTAATGAGGTTAAAAATTTCAAAATCTATGATGTCAAATTTTTGAAAATCATTCGTTCACATGTTGTACTATTTTGTTCATGCTAATAGTTGATTGGGATAATTTTACTCAATTTGTATCAAATCACATTGTGCATCAAATATCTACACATCACATATCTACCCATGTAATAATTTCCAATTACACATTGCACATTTGTTTTTAGCATAATTTTTCAAAATTTGTGATGTTGCTCAATTTCTGATGACCCCCAAACTCAACAAATAGTGTCAAACTTACACAAGGATAACTAAAACTTATGGTGTAATTTTCCCAATTGTGTTAGTAAAATAAAACCCTAGGCCCCTAACCCTAACCCTAAAAAACCCTAAACTGACCCTAAAACCCTAAAAACCTAACCCTACAAAATTAATTGAACCTAAAATCAATTTATGTATCTTTGCTATTGATCCAAACCCCAAAAAAGTAATAACCTAATTCTTAAAAGCTAAAATTAAGTTATAAAATCAATTTATTTGTCTTTGGCATAGACCTAAACCCTAAAAAATAAGTTTTAAAACCCTAAAATCATTATGTTTATTTTAACATGTGTTTGTTTTTCATTTATAGTAAAAATGGGACATCGAAAAAATTCAGCGTGGGATCATGTTGTCAAGCTTCATGGCTATGAAAGTAGCACATGGATTAAACATTGGAAATGCAAATATTGCCAAAATGAATACATTGATTCGAGAACAAGAATTAAGGCCCATTTAATAGGTGATAGAAGTAAACAAATTGTCAGATGTGTTCAAGTTTTTGTTGAAATAATGAGGATGTTTTCTTCTGCTCCAAGTTTTGAAAGTGAAGGTAGTAGTCAACATCCCATCCCCTCGCACACCCCTGCACATAATGTTCAACAAATATTAGACACGGGAGGAATGCCCAATGTTGCATCCAATGCTTAGGGACCAAGTCAAAGAAGGGTAGGTCAACAACAACTTGGTGTAGCTTGGTGGATGACCTTGAGGTAAAAAACAAAACAAGAAATATGACGATGCATTTACAAATGCAACCTAACATTTTGAGTAGTTGACACACTTACATGGAGATCGATGATTCCTACAATGGCTTTGGTGAATGATGTCTTTGACAAACCATAGAAAGATGCCATCTGTGTGCAAGGTTTACAAGCTGAAATGATTGGTATGAAACAAGATTTGGAGCCTATTTAAGCTTCTTGGACTAAGTATGGATCTTCCATCATGACTGATGGTTGGAATGACATGAAACAACAAAACATCATCAACATACTTGTTTCTTCTTGTAGAGGAACAATATTTTTGAGATCAATTGATACATTTGTAGAGTTGCTTGGAACATCAATCACAACTAATTACATCCATGGCCACATCATACAAGCAATTATGGATGTAGGACCAGCTAATGTTGTCCAAGTGGTGATTGATAATGCAAACAATTGCAAATTCATGGGTTCAATAATTATAGAAGAGTTTTCATAGATTGTGCAAAGTCCATGTGCTACACATCGCCTTGACATCATGGTTGAAGATATTGGCAAACTCAATTGGGTGAAGGAGGTGTTAGGGGTGGCTAGAAGATTCGTGAAGTTTGTGACAAAAAAATCAAAAGTTTTGGCAATGTATAGGACCATAAAAGATTTGGAGTTGGTTAAGTTTTCATCCACTCGGTTTGCTATGATGTTTCTGGTTCTAAAATGGTTGGTGAAGGTTCATAGAACTTTACGACAAATGGTGGTTTCAAATGCATGGTCTAAATCGACCAATTCAAGAACCCAAGAAGCTCGTGATTTTGAGACTTATGTTTTTTCTCATGACTTTTGGAAGAATGCCCAAGCAACAATCATGGATCTACAACCATTCTACACAATCTTGCATTTGGTGGATAAAGAGGGTTGTACCATTGGATTGTTGTATGAATTTTTAAACAAGATTGGTGAAGCTTTGTATGTTGGAAACTTGTCTGCATATCAACTCCTTGATGTAAGGCAACAATGGTTGCACCAATGGGAATGGTTCCATCAACCCATCCATGTGGTTGCTTTCATCCTGCATCTTTTATGGAGGAAAGAAGATGGTTTTGTGACACTAGAATTACATGAAGGTTGGATTTCCTACATTGCTACAATCTTTCTTACTATAATTGATCAAAATGCAATTGAAGATGAGCTTCTACAATTTCTTCAAAAAGAGGGATAATTTACTTCAGGACCCAATGTTGCAACCAATCTCTTGATGGGAAAAGTTTAGTAGACATGTGCCTAGGTTGCAAAGAGTAGTTCTATGTGTGCTTTCACATGATTGTAGTGCTTCAGTTTGTGAAAGGAATTGGTCCATATGGGATCAAGTCCAAACAAAGAAAAGGAATAGGTTATCCATCCCACAGATGGAAAGACTAATATTTGTGCAAACGAATATATGAGTTGTGAAAAACCTTGCCACTAGAGCACCTTTGAAGCAACTCAATCTAGATACCATTGACATTACCAAAGTTCCATCTATGCCTTTGAGAATTGAAAAAGAAAAAAATCATTATGCCTTTTTGGGATAAGAAGCAACCTCAAAGGAGACAGAGTAGACAAGTTCAGCCCACTCTTCTTTTGGACTTGGAGAATTCTAGTGACAATGCTCATTGGAATCTACTGATTATGTAGGGAATTGTGATTGCAGTGCTAATGACCAAGGGGTTCAAATTGATTGTGAAGAAACTCAACAAGATGATGATGAGACACAAGGAAGGAGAATTTGGTTCTAATGAAGATGGGCATTGGCATAGATTGGTGCCATCGGGCCCACAAGATGATGAACTGAAAGTGGCAGATGTGTGTGTCAAAGGTTCACAACTGTACACCGAATTTACTCTCAAGAACATTAGGCATTTCGTTTTCCTCAAACTTTTCATATTGGATGTTATAATTTGAAAATATGATAATCTATTTGTAATTTTTTCTTGGATACTTACTGATTCTTATCCTGTTTGATTCTCTTACAATTGTTTAAATCGATTTTTATCAATTCTTTTCGATTTAAATAGGCATTCGCCACTTTGTTCAGGAAATGTGGGAAAATTGCTTGAAGCTTCACAACGTCATGGCAATTTGAGGCCTCTCTGTAGCCGTTTGCAAGAGAAATCCATCATCACAAAAAACAAAACCTTAGAACAAAGACTCGTTCACAACTATTAACGCGAAGTGTGATTAATTAAGAGAGTCGTCCTCACGTCCCACACACAAGCAAAGAAGAAAAGAAGACCGCATATAGTAATTGTCTGGTGATTCCGCCGACCGTGGGACTCGAACCCACGACCACGTGGTTAAAAGCCACGCGCTCTACCAACTGAGCTAGGTCGGCTTGCAATCTCTCTTTCATTTTATAATATTTGAATTGATGGTTGGCCTTAGGTTAAGTAACATGGATGCGTTGCGTGCGACTAGGTCCATCTGTCGGGCTTGAAACTACCAGCCCGTTCTACGGCAGAATGTCACTTATTCCATGCAGCTCACCGTTTTCGTAGACGAACCTACCCGTCCACACTTTGCTGTAGCAGATAACTGCAGACGCCAAGCCACAATTCTTGGGAATTCCCATGAGCGTTGCACATGGATACAATCCGTTTTGCAACGCTTGGCGCGTAAATTTCGTAGCGATTTATATTACGTTCGATGAGCTCATAAATTACTCATGACAATCCTTTACCAAAATGGATGCATTTTACAAGTTCATGCGCAATCCCATAGTTTTGAAAGATAATTGTAACAAAATGGGAAGGAAATATTTTATGAATTCACAAAGTACTCATGACAGTCCTTTTCGAAAACAAATGCAATTTACAAGTTCATGGGCAATCCTATAATTTTGAAAGAGAATTGAAACATAATGGGAAGAGTGCAGGCATGAACTTGTTTGGGCTTCCCTCCTAGCAAATGAGTGCACACCCAACTCCATTTACCAGCCCAGCACTCTTCGCACAATCAGCCGTCTGAGCAAATTGAGGGACATAGTGCGCTACATACATTGCAACTCTTCCTCAATCTGTAGCTCTGAAACTCGCACCGCTCGCCAACAACACAACATATGGCCACTATATTAGAAATGTGTGCAAGAAGTCACACAGAAAGAAGGTTCACAGGAGAATCCAGTAAAAGTATAAGCAAGCACTTCGTCCACAGGTGAGCGACGGAAAGAAACCCGACCGAATTTCGACGTGTGTAGAACCTCGCAACACACACAACCCAACAAAAATTGGATCCCAAACAGCTACCAAAACATTTACTTCACCATTTTTACACCATATTTCAGAACCATCCCATCACCTGCCAATAATTTAAGAACTTAGTGACTCAACAACGTCCCTCCAGCACAAATTGTGTGTCCTTGCTGAACCTCACATCTCTGCTCTCCTCTCGTACTCCTTGAACACTTAACCCCAGCAAACACAATTGACCCTGCTACCCGTACTGCAATCTCACATTCATATGAAGAGAGGCCACCACCTTCCTCAGCATCCTTAAACACCCAGAGCTACATTTTCTTATGTCCTCTGCTCTACTAAACCATTTACCATCAATTTTTGGCCCTTTGCCTCCGCTTCATACCTTTTTCCCTCCAAAGAGATGGACCCATCACAAGCAGCCACGCTCCACCTTGATGACAGCCGGCAATCGCCTACCACCAGTCGGTATCCAAGGTGCCTCAAACAATAATGCCATAATGTAGCCGCAACTTTACTGCACATAAACTAACAGAGAGAGTGTAGACTCGACAGAGACACCAGCGGTGCCTGGTAGCCCATTGAACCCGAACCTCTCTAGTGCATGGTGTCAATGTGTCAACCTCAGTTTAAAACTTAAGCCAACTATGGTAACTGAATCCAATCATCATGCTCCTTTGCAAACTGAGGTTGACACTTTGACACCATGCATGAAGTTTCTTGCCTCATTGTATTCTCTTCAGCCCATACAAACTGTAGGATTTTGTGTTGCACAATTGTTCTGCACTTGGGTGTGCTATGTATTTCGAGAATTGTAATTGGAGTCTACAAATGCACATCCTTCAATATATATGAGCAAACACACCTACATAGATCAGAGTTATTGAGTGTCATCCTTGAGTATCTAGCACCACCAGGCATACCAACAATGCAGCACTTACAATTCCCAAACTCTTTTAATGAAATTAGTTATTTCTTCTTCTGCTTCTTCATGTTAACACATCCTTGTTCCTTGTGTGGTTTGTGGGTGTCCTCTATAGGACCCGATGCTTGCAGAGAAGCCTATAGTTAATTTGAGAGCACATATACAAGACAAAATGACAAAAGACACCTCAAAATTTTCCTCATTAAACAGCAGACTGGCGAACCTGTTGGATGACTATGGATATCTCAATTCCAGAAAAACCCAAAAACAAATTCCATTCACATATAGGTTGGTCACCCCCATTGAGATCCTGATTAGTATATCACAGATAACAGTGGACTACCCACCACACAACTTGAAAGTAGTTGGAGGATCCACTGACTGGAATTCATGAAGATGGTAATCAAGTAAAAAAATCTCTGGAAGTGGAAGGAACGAAAAGGGATCTGCATTTATCTGATTGCAAAATCAATCAAATTAGCCTCACATATGGCTCCATTTGCTTCCCCAAAGGGGTTTGCATATAGGCAGTCACAATGTGGCAGAACTGATTGGTTTGCAGGTAAGTGGTCTCACTGGCCAAATTAGTGTAGAGGCCTACATTAAATTAACAGCAGAAAATGGGGTGACCGACTCCCTACTTGCAGCAATATTTGATGTCTGGAGTCTTTTTGCTGCAAGCAAACTAGCTAAAATAAATGGCTGCTACTTCCAATCCTGAATCTGTAGCAGGGTTAAAGAGTTAACACAATTGACTTGAATGGTGAAGATATCTGCGCTAATATGAGCTAGTTAGCACAGACAAATGGTACAGCTTTTACTGTCCAACAGACTCAGAGTTCCCAAATGAGTGAGCCCACCAGGGGAAAAACACTACTGCCTTATCTTGGGCCAAGAGCCATGAGGATGCTTCTTCTGATTCAGACATCATGCTGACACACTGATGTAGTCAATGGCTGACTTGCAGATTCCGGTCATACTTGCTTCTGGTCCATACACCTGTTTCATACAAATCCAGTCAAGTACGCTGTGTGAGGAAAACAAATTATCAATAAGCTTGACTCTAATTGGTGACCTACTTTTCCAAGACAGCTGAAAGTGTGCAACACTGTTGGTTTTCACCAAGAACAAGTCATTGGCATTAATGAACCAACTTTTGAGTTCTTGCAATCACATGTCAGCAGTCAGTTTCTCATAGTAGAGAGATTGTGATTTGGCTAATATGCAGGGCTAATGTGTAGGCATATCACTTACTTCAATTGGGACACCAATCTCAACACCTAAGGAACGCATCTTGGCAAGGCCCTTCTGGTAGTTGGGACCCCCTCTGCGCACATAGATGTGAACTCTGGCTGCTTTAAGCTGTGCTTCCTATGACACCAACCATCACCCATCCCACATAAAGAGCTTGTTAAACTTTATGCCGCTCCAACTATTGTCGAACTAGTATTCCCAGGAAAACCACAAAACTATTCACTGATCTAAGATCAACTCAAGTTACCTTTTCACGCAAGGCTCGGATAATGCCATTGAAAGTGGCAGCAACATCAGTGAAGTTGGCAATACCTCCTCCTACTACGAGTGCTCTTCTGCGACCGTCAGGATTTGCAGTTGCACACTGAACCCACACAGTCTTTGGTCACATCTCCAAACTAGAAAATGGAAAAGAGAAAGTGGAAACTTCTACAACTACTGTCCAGAATTGGAATAAAGTGTCCAAAAAGCACTTACATCAATTAGAGCACGAGCATACTGCAGAGTCTCTTCCTCGTTGGGGGCTCCACTGTACTCTGCGTAATTACCAAGTTCACTTGCAAAGCCCAAATCCCCAACCTGTCCAACCACACAAGCTTCACAATTAAGTACACTGACATGCAAGCAAAATTCATTGAGCCAACAGACTCTTATGTGATAGGAGATATGGGTTATCTATCTCCAAATTCACAAGGATTCACAGCAACAGACAGACTCAACAGTTACAGAAGGTAGTGAATGACACCACTGTTACAAAGCATTTGTGGTGCTAAAAGAGAAACAAGTGTAAGAACAAATGACAGCAACTGCAGGAGTTCTCTGAGAACAAGGCAAACATGTACCGTGTCTGCATAAATAACACTTGCACCACCTCCGGCAACCATGGTCCAGATGCGCCCCTTTGGGTTCAATATTGTCAACTTCAGGGATGCCCCTGTCTGCAGAGAAGTGCAGTCATGATATGTCAGTGATTGTACTCCAAAAAACATAAAGATGGAGCACAGCAGCTTCTGTACATATTGCAACAATTCCAGAGTGGCGGTGTATAGCCCAACCCCTCTTAAATTTAAGTTCAGTGTTCATACAGTAAAAGATAGGAGCACCTGGTCAGTTCAAGCTTTTGAGGTTACCTTCTCATCCATGCGATGAATCAGATGCTCAGCAGGGCTCATGGTTCTACCAAAAGGCAAAGGGAACTCCACATTGCCCCACCTACGTAGTCAATGCAACACTCAGTGCACGATTACCCCAGTTTTTCATGACCTTACAAAAATCAAATGTCCCCCCCGCATACCATTCGTACTCAGACAATTCAGTCCAGCAGGAATTAAGACAAGTGTCAGAATGTCAGATAGTTGCTGGCTGAGAAATTAGGTAGCTACTGAGGAGGAGATGTACTTCTGGAAGTTTTTGAATTGAGCAGTGTCATCTAGCTCGCCACGCATATCCAGAGGGTATGGGGACCCATCAACTAGAGTGAAAGGGTTCATCTCGAGCAATGTGAAGTCCAAATCTGCAAATGAAGCCAGGTATCAAATCCACAGATATCCCATCCAGACTTCCTGAATTGTTAGCAGTTTAAAAATGCAGTGTTGCATGCCATCAGGAAGGCAAATCAAGCAAGAATTGCAACCTTGTGGGTGACCAAGAATAATTACCTTGAAAAACAGCAAAGACACCTTTCAGGAACTCCTCTATCTTCCTGCGAACCTGAATAGGACAGAATTCAAGGTGAGTCCTCCAAAACCATAGGAAATGAGATCAGTTGGTCACTTGGAGTTCAAATGGACACTTAGATGAACAAAAACCAAGGCCATTTACACATTTTGTAAGAAGATGAATGCAACTACATTTTCAGCAGATATGCCTGTATCATCCATGTGCTTCCACAACAATGGATGCACTCCCAGGAAGTAGGAATGACTAGAACCAGAGCATAAAAAAAGCAGAAATGACTACAATAGAAACTGCGAAGGATCATACCTCCAAGGGAAGAGTGGCAACCAATGGAGCACAAAGCTCAGTTGTAAGAGACTGCTCTGTTGGCACATGTACAGTCTTGACCTGTTTCCCCATGCATAACACAGGCTTAGTTGACTATGCAGTGAGTACTGTACAAGGGAATAAGTATTACCACCCACCAAGTACAGATGCATCCACTTGCCATTAAATAGCAGAGTCACATTTCTCACCATAATACCACCTTAACATCTCAACAGAAGCTTATGTAAACTGCAAAACAAAATGCAATCAAGAGAATGAGGATAAACCCTTCTCCCAAAAAGACCAGCAGTATTGGTAAAAGGATATTGGATTCACTTTGTCCCAGTTCTCTTCAATGTCAATTCCACCGCACTCAGAGAAGCTGATATCCACTCCAAGACGATCTGACACAATTGACAGATAATACTCATCCTTGTGGGGGACAAACGGCTCCACAATGAAGGTTGTGATTGGGCCTTTAGTAGCCCCCATTTCAACCTAGTGAGGAGAACACACACAGATATCATCAATTCACACACCATGACATAGCATTATCAAGACATGTCAATTCAGCATAACCAAATGGAATATTGAAATAAAGAAAATGTTCTGAGTTTGGGTGGTAGGATTGAATTTCATAACTGCAAGTAACACAAAAGACTCAACCAGCCATTCAACCAAATCTTTACCTCTTTGCCTAATCGTTCCCTCACAAATGACTCCACTCCAGCCAGATCCAAGTTCAACGCCACCTGCAATCTTGCCAACATCACTTTTAAGAACATCAGTGACAGGGAAAGAAATGACTTGTTGGCAAGATGTCCTTGAGACAGCATGCAACATGGAGGAATATGGATTACTCTAACATACTCCAAGAAGTCAGACTGCATTAAGGTACAGAAAATGAAACTATACCATTGCAATTGCACAGAGAACCTGACAGAAACACTCTGAAGGGAACTACTGTGTCAGTTTTGGCCAATTAAAAGAAACACAACTGGCATAACTGCAGTCATAACCTTGTGAGCATCACTCACAAAGTATCAGCTCATCACCTTTATTATGAATAGAAGCAACTAGCTGCCATTACTCTGCAACTGATATATCAGAGATCAACAGAACACAAAAAGAAAAGGAAAGCTTGTACATGCATACAATCATTCCCTGCTGCCTTGATTATACATTATGTGGTATATTCTATCAGAAAACCGGACAAGATCAGCAAAGAGACAGTGCACATACCAAGCCACTCTTTCCACGTTTTCCAAACAACATGTCAGGCTTCACCACAAGCTGTGTGGAGCTGAGCCAGGCCTCCTTGGCTGCTAGTTCAGAGAAGTCCGTATTCTCTGTCACCTGCAAAAACCCAACACTTCAGATTCAAGGTAACACCTCTCCACCCAACCACAAATTTAGTTTGATATTACTGCTCCCCTTGCCAGAAGAATGAATCTCCATGACATGACTTCTCCAAGAAAACACTTCGTGGTCATCTACATTATTCTTTAGCTTCATTCCATGTACTGAATGAATAGTAGATGAGACGATCTCTTGCTTCAACAACCGCTGATAGTGTCTGCACTTATGTAGGCTCCCAATGTCAATATCCATCACCTCCACATTTCCAGAAGACTGAAGAACTTCTAATGGATAATGTGCTGTCCGCATGAATATATTTGCAAAGGGGACTGGATATTGGAGATCCCCGTTCTAAACTATTCCGAACCCCTCCGCCAGAGAGACATTTAGAAAGGTTCTTCTCAATGCAAGGTTTGACATTTGCTAAACCAGGAGATCTCGCAAGTTCAGTTGAGAAAGCCAGGAGAAGAAAGCGAGATTCACAATCGTCTGCTCAAATCAGAGATTCAGACAGACCTGAGCTGACTTCAAGCCGAGAGAAATGCCAGCAATCCGCTTAATATGCTCCTTCAAGATACGCTTGGAATCATATTCTCTGATTTTCTTCCTCGCCATCTTTGACGGCACAAAGACCTCCCCCCACAAAAAAAACAAAAACTTCCTGAAACCAAAAAAACACAAAAACGAACCCCCGGAAACAAAAACAAAAAAGAGTGTTAAACGAAATGTAAGGATCTACATATATACCAAAAAGATGACACAGAAAAACGTGCAGATCTGGTTGTAAACTGAAAGCTTCAGTCACGAAATGCGAAGACACAGATGCAAAAAAACCACACAAGGTTAAAGAAAAGCTCTCCATACCTGATGAAGTAAACCTCGATTCGCAAAACCCTGGAAGAAAGAAAGAAAGAGCGCTGAGTCCAGATCCCGATCCGCTGTGAAACGACGCCCTCAAAGAGCTCAGAGCGACAGAGAGAACACAAGCGCAGAAACGCGATGTCGCAATGACAAACGAGGAGAGAGGAGCTGAAGAAGAAAGAATTCGCTGCGACAATCAACGCACATAGCCTTTTCTGCAGAGCGGGCAACAGGGCGGTCAGCCAGTCACCCGGTCAGCGAACAATGAAGAGTCTTCCCTCCTTAAGTGTTATCATTTTGGAAGCCCACTTTTCTTGACCTTTTTTTTAAAAAACATTTTTTTTGGGGACAAAGTTTTGCCACTTGGCGACCCCCCAAAAAACTAATGCCACTCGTACAAAGGATTTTTTTTGTGCAAATATTGGGCCAAACTCGCCAAATTTGTAGGGAAAAAAATTCTGAAATATTTAGACAAAGCCACAGGCTCTTTTCTCAAATTTGTGAAGTAGGTGGGTTGGCAAGCATGCACAAGAGGACTCAGCCAAATTTGGCTTATAGGTCAGAGGTAGAAGAAGAAAATTGTAGGATAGGTCCTATAATTTGGAGGCTTGTTGCAACCTATTCTCTAAATATGGTGACTTTAAATTCTTTACTCCTTCATAATGTGACAACTTGGGCCCATTTTTTTCCCCCAAAAAATCCCTTTTGTGCCATCACCTTTCACACCTTTTTTTTTCCCTTGCCAAGTTGCAAAAATTCTCAAAAGAAAAGAAAAAAAAAAGGCACTGGTTCCAGCAGGTCACCAAAATATAGCAAGATTATTATTTTTTTAATTCACTTTCCTCTCTGACCTGTAGTCAAATTTGGCTAATGCTTCCTATGGATGATTACCAGTGTGGTTTACATCACAAAATTTTTTTTTTTTTAATTTTTTAATTTTAAAAAAAATTTAAAATTTAAAAATTTAAAGCATTTCTGCTTTGTGTTCATATGCGAGTGTGTTTTTTTCCCTCCCCACCAGATTTCCAAATTCCTTCATTGCCAGGCCCAAAAGCCCGGGGGGACTTTCTTTTAGGTTTGACTCCTCCTCTCTACTCTTTGAGGCAATAGAAAGGTTCCTTGACTGCTCTAATGTGTGACTGGATTCTTGTCATGAGGGGGTCAGGGCCGATCAAGAAACGAGAAGACCATGAATTTTCTTGACCCATTTGTGAGTGAAAGTATATTTGGTCAAAAGTTAGATCAGAAAACATAGGCATGAAGTTAGGGACTACATACATAAGTCTTGACTCTGTGCCAAGCAAAGAAGGGCATGAGTGAACCAGGAGGCAACCTATGTTTCCAATCTAACTTTTGAGGGATGAATAGCGTGGTGCATATGAAACATTTTTTCTTTTTTCTTTTTAGTTGGGTGTATGCTTGTACTGAGTTAACCCCATGTACTAACTAGTTGTATGCATCTATTCACCTAAAAATAAGTCACAAAGTGCCTTTGCTACTTACATGAAAACCAAATGCTACAAAAAAAAATGTGGGTGTAATTCTTTAGTCTCTATTCACTGAATTAATGGATTCCTCATTTTTTAACTAGTCCTTCTTTATCAAGATAAGTAAATTCACTCAAAATTTAGTGAAATCATTTGACATACAAAAACACCATTTGTTGCAATATATCTCTCACCTATTTATTGTTCATATTTACTCACTTCCATAAGCTGTTTACCTTTGTAATGTGTGAAACAGAAGTCAGAGATACCTAAGAGGTTAGGTTACCAAGATGGAACCTTGATAACTCGGTTGTGGTTCAGCTTAGTCGTAAGTCATGACAAGTTGCCAATAGGTGGTCACATAATCCATAACAAAGTGTATTATTTGAGCTAGATCCCAATAGAGACTCGATATGAATCTTCTTCTTTTTGGACAGCTGCCTATTAGGTTATAGATAGTTTTAAAGTTGGGGGATATGTGGTGAGAATCCCCATTTCAATGAAAACACAACTCGAAATCAATAATGGGGTTTTTAAAATTTTACATGCATTTAACAAGAGATAAAATTGTTCATTGCAAAAAAAAAACATATTTTTTGCTGCATACGGTCCCATGGGTTTCAACTCAAGTTTAAATTTCATTGTTGCACCTTCACTACTCCGAATAAATTATTCATAAAATCTTTCAAATCTTGTGCAAATCATGTGCAATAAAAATAGAATTTCAACGTTTTTTTGTTTCAATAAGGACTTTGTAAATATATAACCTTTCAGGGTGAACCATGAGTTTAGGTGTGAAACAAGGGCCCAAAGGTAAGATTACTTTGCAAATAGTTTTATTATTTAGCGTTTGTTCTAGTTACAAGTTTTTTTTTTTTTTTTTTTTCCCCCGGCCTTTCACTATGTCAAGACAACTTCTAAAAAGTCCTCTGACATATTAGGTTGGCAAGTTTCTTTTTCACTCTTTCACCCAAAAATAAATAAAAATATATCATATTAATTCACAAATAAGAAATGTAAAGAAATTTCAGCTTTTTACAATTAGTCCAATCAATAACTTAGCATCCTTTGATTTCTCATGTTATGTCACATTTGAACAATGTCTTATATGCTTCATGTTTTTCAACTTGGTGAAGCATAATGACATTCATATCAAAAGATGTAAAAGTATCTATCTTCATGTTAGTTTATATTCTTTTTGTCTTAAGGAACCCCTCTCCCAAATTGCACTACTTGTAGGAATCATAAGTATTTTTGCCAAATGACATAAAAAGTTCAAACATATAAGAAATTTTTGGGTATTTGGACGTAACTCTACATATTGTAACTTTTCATTTACAAGAGGATGTAGGAGTGTCAAAAAAGCAAAATGTGTACTCCTTTGAAAAACCAAAAGCTTACGAGAAGTAGCATTTCACTTTTCAAAATGCTTGCCCTTCATTTTTCCCTTTTTTTTTCCCATGATACCCACCTATATCATGGAAACAAATGGGGAAAAAATCACATATGTTTTATGCTAGTCAATTCCCTCAAAGTGGGGCATACTTGAAATTAAACATCCTTTGACTCCACATTGAATAAGCATTTACTTTGGGAACATTTCAAAACTAGTTTACTAGATAATCAAAATCCATATTTGGTTATGCCATTGAAAGAATATTTTTAAATAAATTGAAATTATATTCTTTGAAAGTACAGATGCTACCATTTTTTGATATATCGATGCACATAAAAATTTTAAAACTTGAATTCATTTCTAGCCAAATTGAAGACATGAATCTATTGAACAATCCTCTATCATCTGGAGATGAAATAATTGATGAGAATTAATTTTTTAATGATCTTGTGAATGAATTAAAGACTATATTAAAATATAATATAATCCACAATCCATGATTTTCTAAATATTTCACAATTTTTGAAGAGTTGAACATAGGAGGAAAAATGTTTACACATTGTCCACAAAGGTTGTTATATGTATTATTGAAGAACCTTTTTTGGGACGAAGCCCCATTGTAGCCAATAGTTTAGAATCAAATGTGGAAAGCTTATCAATTTTGTTGAACATTAACAATGGAACTAAAACAATATAAAATAAAAATTATTACATCATTGGGGATGTATTTTATCAAGTAGATTGTAGACATGAAACCATTCATGTAGAGTATACATGATTACAAGTAGACAATTGCCAAATTTCAAGGAAGCTTGAACTTTTTCCATATTCATTTTCACATGGCAACAATTCATATGATAGAAATATATCATTCAATGAATACATACATTGCATTCATAATGTATAAATTCTACTTGTTGTTGATGTATGATGTAAGACAAGTTTTGCAAATATTGGTTCATACATCACATTGTGTTTGAAAAAAGGTGTGCATGCACTACATAATATACATTCAAACATGTCAAAAGCAAACATCATTAAACATGTTGTGAAACATAAAATACCAAAAAAAATGGTCGGTTCACCAAAATGGCATCATGCCCAACTTTATGATATGATGGCAATGGTGGATACATATGTTTTACTTCAATTATTTCTCACATTTTCTTCAAACAAAACATTAGAGTTCAAGCGGAGTGACATCTTTAACATGAAGACATTTTTGAAAAATCTTGGTGAAAAATTTACTTGAAATTTTTCCCAATTGAATGTGCACATTTATTTCATACAAGGGTGCGTACATTCACAACCAAGTACATAAATTGTGTGAATGGAATCTTAAGATGTGTTGAACATTACATGTGTCGGTATGAAGTTCAACATAAATTATCCTTGCATGCACAAACTATATTATGGTTACACAAAAATGATTTGAATTATGTCACACATGATGTTTTAGCCTTTGTTCATACCATATATGATGAGACCCAAAAATCATTTGTAGAGCCTTTACATCCAATTGGAAACAAACTTTTCAAACTAATTTATAGGAAACAACTTCATAATTGTCAAAAAAAATCTTATAAAACTAGACATGGTTGCAAATACGGTTTCCCATATGTTACAAACAAATAAACAATGAATAAATTAAATTATCACAGTGATAGATGGGAGTATTTTTTATTGACATTGTGATAGAAATGTGGTACCATACCATGCAATGATACTACTATTGTGGGGTGCACATATTGATTTGCAATTAATCACCTACTCATATTGGTCATACTACATACTAAAATATGCAATTGAAATCAAAACCCAACAACCCTTTGAATTTAAGCATTAAAAATGCAAAGAGACATGGGTTTGACAAATTGAGTGTTATACAATTGCAATTAGTTTTGCCAATGGTAGTTGCAAAAATTGTAACTTCAACAAAAGTGGCAATCACATGTTTGGGTATTCTTGTTGTTCAAAAAAGTGAAATTGTGGTATATATTGATTTAAAACCATTTGAATTTTGAACAAATATTGTTTCATGATCAAAAAATGGGTATACACTATACACCCAATTGACATGTATAAACATTGGTTGACATGGCACAAATCCATTACATTCAAATATTATAATAAACAATTTGAAAATTTGAAGAACATGCATGCTACTTCTTAGTATTACATTTGTATTGATAATATCAGCAACTTTGTATATCATAAAAAAAAAGTTGTGCATTTTATAGATTACAATCCCATTATTGATATAAAACATTTCTTTTATAATATTTTTTTTCAACATGTTTCCTTTAGGAATGAGGAAAATCTATGGATGCCACGTAATAACATCAATGATACATATTTGAATGTAAGTCTCAAGGATATCTTGACAATATTGATTCATTGCATGGATACATTACAGATTATTGTAAAGTGAAATTAATTGGATGAATTAAAACAACATCTCATAGATAATGTTTTTGAAGAAATCCATACTTAGATGTCAATTACATTAGGAATATAATATGCCATGAACAATTCATTTTGAAAGATGTAGAGAACTCGTTTGATGTTGAGTGTTTTGCATGTGATTTTATGATTCCATGCAAGATGCAAATCTGACATATCACTAATAACAAATATTCCAACATTTGATATCTTCAATGTCATGTATTTTTTGAAATGAACACTTCAAAGTAAAAAAAATGTTTTTACAAAATATTTAACTAATCACCTTTAAACATTGGGGAAAACAAGTTTTTTAGTAGCAACAACCAATGTTGTAGCTTCTAGGATTTCTTGTAAAGTAAGCATTATTTACAAATATTCTAAAAATTGAACCAATAGATAGATATTTGTATGTTTTACACAACCTAATGGAACATATCAAAATTTTCAAATTTCTAACATCATCATCATTGATGAGATTTTTTTCTCACAAGCATATTGTTGAATTTGGTATACATGTGCATTAAACAAACATCATCTAGAATTAATGGTCCATTTTTTTCAAAAGCTTTATTGGTTGTTAGAAATATGGCATAATTGCCACCAATATATAATCATTTTGAAAACCTCTAACAATGTTTGTGATCTATGTCATATTTATAATTCTTTAGTTTGGAGATTTAGTATTCATTTCATGTCAATGACATTAATTCAATTGTTCAAGATCCTAAATATTTGAAATTCTTAAATATTATTCTGAATTACGACCTTTAGAAACTGAAATGGAATATTACTTAGCAACTTGCATAATTCAAAATAATCAAACTTATTGACTTTGGATGAGAAAAACATAGTTTTATGTTCACACAAAATTGATGTCGATAAATATAACAACATAATGATCACAATTGTTTTTCTCATTTCATCATATATTCAATGCATAATCATTCCAACACATTTGGGGTTGAAGAACTTGATAAAAGGGTCAACAATCCACATTTTAATTCTTTAAAAAAAATTGTCATCAACATTAAGGTTATGTTAAACAAAAAAAAAAACCATTGATAAAGGCATGGTCAATGGTACTTTAACTATTGTGGAAAACATTAGATTTGATATTCACCACAAAGTGGACGTTACTACAATTAAAGATGAAAAGATGCACTATTAAATTCAATTTTACTTCAAAAAGTAGATTTTAGAAATTGACTTTTCCATTTACATTGGGATGAGCTAGGACATGCCATAAACCCCAAGGAGCCACTATTTCATCCAAAGTACTAGTTGACATAGAAAATGCATTTGCACTTGGATTGACAAGTGTCGTGTTATTTAAAGTGATTGAACAAAAATATCTAACAATAGTTTGAGAATTGCATGTTGATGATTTAATTGTAGAATATACAAAGCTCAAATCTATTAAACAATTTTTTTTGGAAAGTTTGTTGATAGATAAATTTCAAGAATATTAAATTACAAAATCAAAAATCAAAATATTTTAGAAAACCACACCAATTACTATATTTGAATGATGTTAAACAACATTTTTAAAAATGAGTTTGGAAAAGACTTGACTACTTTACATGCTTTAAAATAAAGTCCTTGCCAAATTTTTAAACTATTAAAACATGGCATTTCTCACTTTCAATGGTTAGCTTTATGAACCACAATCCTTTAAGAAAGTCCCATGATTCTTGTACATGACTACAAAGTTTTACAATGTTTTAAAAAAAAGGATGGATGATGCCCGCACACACGTTGGGTCTTACATGTTGAAGGCTACCCACCCATTCTAAATATGCATGAGCCTTCAAAGAATCACATAGCCATGAATGCATGAATATGCATTTCTAAAGATTGCCTTATTACCGAAACACAAACATGATTGCACTCATAAACGAAAATGATTAAAAATTAATGACCTAATAAACAATAAACTTTAAAGGTATTCAAAAATAAATGGAAGCAAATGGTCAACAAGGAGAAAGGGTGATACTACATTGAGACGACCATGGATAAACATCATATGTGTGTGCTACATCACTGACAATCGCTATGGAAATAAATCACCCTTGGATTGATATCAATATCTAATTCAACCAAAGATGTTACAAGATAACATCACATGCCTTAATATCACTTAGGTCCAATGCTACAAGATAGCCATTATTTGTCGATGTAACAAACATTAGTATCTTATTCAAGTGGAGGGATGCATTTGTGTATTAGATTAAACCTTTAGGAATTTACTAATTGCCACCTTTTATGAGTTGGTGTGAAGAATTTGCTCATTAAAATTCTTTAACAGATATGAACCATTTTGTAAACAATGTTTATAGGAATGTTGATAATGAACATGAAAGCATGAAATTTCTAAAATTCATGGAACAATTATTTTTCAAAGACCTTATGAAGGCTATTGTGAATCACAATTTACATGGGATGGATTGTCATCATGTATAATTATTTATGATGTTCCTATACCACATCCTTTTGTGAGGTGATTTTTCAATCCCTCTACTCCCGGTTCTACAAGGTGATTATGTTTGAAAGCACAAATGCTACCGATGAAGGAAAAATGCAAGTGCATTTTTAGATGTTAGATTACGTTTGTAGTTGAAATTAAATAGCTTGCCTTTTATGCATCATTTACAATTAAAATTGATAGATATATTTTCCAAGCTCACACCCTCCACATCCTAGGACTTTATGTCAAATTGTCATTCATTTAAACCAATGTTTAAGGACTTAACACCATGTCCAACATAATTGCAGACCACTAGTCACTTGAAATATTAGTTCCAACACATATGTTATTCAAATCCGGCTTGCCATAATTCACTAAAAAGTTAATTACAAGGCGCATTTTGCTACCAAATCCTAAGCTTTATAGTTAAACCAACAAGAAGTTATGCTACAAAACTTGAGAGGGTTTTATAAAGGTGATAATTCAACTTGGCTATAGACCACCAATCACTTGAAATGTTGTTTCTAACACATAGGTTATTCAAATTCGGCTTGCCTTAGTTCACTAGGAAGCTAACTACAAGGCACACCATCCTACCAAATTTTAAGATTTATAACTGAACCAGTAAGGAATTATACTATCAAACCCGAAAGGGTTTTACGAAGGCAGTTGGTTCAACTTGATTATAGACCATGAGTCACTTGTAATATTATTTCTAACACATACATTATTCAAATCCAGCTTGCTTTAGCTCATTAGAAAGCTAACTACAAGGCACATTTTGCTACCAAATCCTAAGCTTTGTAGCTAAACCAGCAAGAAATTATGCTATGAAATCCAAAAGGGTTTGTGAGATTTTTTCTAAAGTTCCAACCTCACAACACTATCACTACTCACTTCCATTCCTCCAAAACTATTACAAGACTTCCATTCTACTTTCTTTCCTTTTCCCATCTACCGAGACTAATCATTCTTTCCTCCTCAAGAAGTTTGTAGGAACAAGTATTCAAGATTGGTTTGAAAATTATGTCTGGGGAAAGAGAGAGTTCCCAATGATCTGAAACTACCTTCTAAAGAAAAGGAGAAGGGAGGTGAAGGTAGATCCAAAACTTGGTGACCAATGGATGGTTCCATGCTTGGTGAAGGAAATACACTTTCTCACCTCTTCCCATTTCCCCCCCAACAAACTTTACTTAAACCTTCATTTTTTTCCTTTGACCTTATGGTTTTATTTCAGCATGGTTTTAAGCCGTTATTCATGCCTTTCTTTCTTTTTCCTCAATTTATAAATTATGATTGCACACTTCACTATGACAAGTCCTTCAGACCTTCATTATTGATTTGATTTTGATTGAAGATCTGACTTCTATCCTCTCCTTGATTATGGCGTTGCACATGGTCACATCTAACGGGCCCCAAGTCGCACAAGCGAATGAAGAATCCCCTTTAGAGTCATCTCTAGATCTGACCCTAATGTAATATCCTCGTGATGAAGAACTTGAATTTCGAGACATGCTTGCTCGTCTTGAAGTTGAACCCCCTCAAGCCTAATACTATCGTATTTCCTCGAACTCTCACACCTTGGTGATCTTGTTACAAGTCGACCCCGCTTTTGGTAACAAATCTGAGACTATTTGTGAAGGTTATTACGAAACTAAAGATACTTCTATCTTCGCATGGTTTTTAGTTTTCGACATTAGACATTATTGTTGGTTAGGTAGTCCGATTCGTCGACTACCTCCTAATAGCAATGCGGACGACCTAGTTCGCACCATTCAATGCATCCTAGGTTTCTTGCAATTATGAACTATCACTATGGCAGAGCCCATGATTTTACATATACTTATAGCTCCTTGCTGAATTTATCCCTATCCTGAATAAATGTTTCAGTCGTTATGAAACTCTTGTTGCTTTTAGCACACTATCACATTATTTACTTAATCGTTAAATTATTTCGGATTAACCTTATGTTCATACGGCTTGAAGATTGTTTTATTTCTATTGGACCTTCCATTAACATCCTTTTAACTGCTTCAAGAGTTTCTAACATCCTTGCTACTCATTCAATATTAAAATAAGACCAATGTTGTGCTGAACACCACGAATTCTGGTGTCTATTTCTAACCCCAACCCTTTAGAGATTTCTCACCCCTAATTACGTAATATAATTTCTAAAACTATGGTTACCAGCTTTTTGTTGAAGAAAAGAACTAACCCAACACCTTATTCATCAATAACACATTTCATAAAAGAAAACAACCCCTCCATGCACCAATCGCATTCATCATTCCCTATGAAGTTGCTAAAAACCCCTAATAACCTTACCACATTCAAATAACCTTGATGCAACTTTTAAAAATTGAGACTACCGCACATGGTTGTGTCGATATGGCTCACACCTTTTCACCCACCAAAATCATTTAAGTGATGTTCATTAATAGTAACCAAATTGTTTTTTAAAAAATTGAAAATTAATGCACAGAATGTATTGCACAAATGTAACATCCATGGAGTCTTTCTTTAGACCTATCAATATTTTTGCAATGAAAAAAAAATTCATAACTAAACAAAAACATAGTAGAGATTGGAAATTTTAAAATTCCTATTATATCGTCATGAATTGTAACTCCATTTGCAATCTCTAGAATAAATCTAGAGGTGGCATGTTGTTTTTGTATGGTAATGGTGGAAAATTAGCATAAATGTTTTGAATGGAACTATGTAACCCCTTTTTATGTAGAAAAATCTTCTTGGGGAAATGAAAGAAAAGATTGTATTTGTTTACAATATATAGGGGAAATAATGTCATGCTAATTTGGGCAATTTTTAATACCATCAAAGCCATTCACAATGATGATCACATCTTGCACAACAACATTTCTTCACATAATGTCAAGTATTTCATTTTGATGACTGTTTTCACAATTTAATAGAGTTTACAAATAGGTTTGTGATTAGGGTCAATCATTTAATCCAAGTTGAATATGTGAGATCATGCCATAGTTAGAATTTGTAAATCCTAATTTGTAATTCAATTTATTTTATTTTGATTCTAATCATTTCACCATACCACACACATGCACATTTTATTTGGTGCATGGGTTAGTGGGGCCAAGAAGTTAAACATGAAACACATCAAAAAATACACGTGTCATATGTGCTTGGAGTAATAACATATGGTGGTTTCATTGAATGTTAGTCTTATGCCACAATTATGCTAGTGACATAATTTTCATCATCATCTGGTTTTCAAATTTTAATTATTTTGTTTCTACAATTCAATATTTGGGCTCTTTCTTTTAAAAAATTGAACTTGGTTCTTAGATTGGGTGCTATTATTTGATGCATTCAAAGCCTCTCTTATGAACTGAATTTTTTTTTTCACAATATTATTTATGTTCACTTTTTATGTGGATTGTAGGAAAATAACAACATTACATTTTTCCCAAAAGACATTTTGTCAAAGGTTGCTCCCCACTTTGGAAAGAAAAAAACGGAAGGGGGGGGCGACTAATGCATTGTTTGTCTTTCATTTCAAAGTCCATACTTGGAAATCAATATATGCACAAAAGATATCCTTCAAGTTGCATTTAAACCTTGCAAAATAACCAATGTTTATTGTTGTTTGCATGAACATAATCATGTATGTATGTGTTACACTTTCAACACTTGATGTGAGTATGTTAAAGCCCATTTAAGTCTTTAGAATCATTGTTGATGATTCAAGATAGAACATGTTAATGCTTAATATTTTTTTAAATATTCAAGAAGCCCACTAATTAAACTTATGTATTTATGTAATAGGTTTGAATGTACCAAATTCCATTGGTATGATGAATAATACATATGACACCCAACAATGTAATATTGACCATGAAGATAAAGAGAAACCCATTTTATAGGTTTGTTTCAATCCATGTTTCAAAATGAAACCTTGAAAAAAAAATGTTGAAAATTGAAGAAATTTTGTGCATTTAAAAATTAGTGTTCTATGATGGCGTTGAAGGATGTCCCCATAAAGTACATAGAGAAATGTTCTCAAATAAAATGATTTCAAGGAAGAAGGAACAAAAGAAACCTTGAGAAGGTGAAGACTTGCACCTAGGTTGTAACAAGGTTTGGACCATTTTATGGCAAAAGTTTTTGGCTTCCTTGGCATCAATCAATGCTCATTTACTTGCTCTAATAAAATCCAACAAATATTTTAATTTGTACCTAAATTGACATTCGTTCATCTTTGTTGTTCTTTTCCCACCCCTCTTTTGATCTATCTAAAATTCCTTTTACATATCCATCTTAAAAAATATATGTGCACCAATGTCAAACTAAAAGATGTCCATCATGACTAAAATCCCATTATTCAATTTTGAACCCAAATATCGAAATTTGTATGATCCCTTAAATTTTATTGGCACTTGTAAATATATTGGAGGAATTTTTAAAAATTATAAAAAATATATAGTACGTAGTATTTGGGTTTGTGCATGCAAAAATAAGGCAATTCACCATGTGTTGATAATCATGGTCAACTATAATACACATAGTATTGTCACTCCTTTTGTTACATTTGCATTCCCGTCTTTTTTTGAGTGTTGAATTTGCCATTCCATTATATCAAAATACACTTTAACATGGAAAAAAATGGCTCCCTTTCCAAACAACAATGGAATGGAATCTAGCAAAATTTTACAAATGCAAATGCACATTTTAATGGAATAATTTCAAATTGTTGGGTGAACACAAAAGTTTAAAAATATGCATGTGCTTGTGTGGACAAAAAAGAAAGGGGAATAAATCCAAATTTTTTTAGTAACACATTCCTAAGCAAAAAACCTAAAAATAGATGTTTATTGTGTAACATGTGCTTGCCATGAGCATTCAAGACAAACTAACGTGGACATATAACCTTAACCATTTCCAAAAAATATGTAGGCACATGTTTGGGTCAAATCATTTTGAGTTCCTTCTTTTGAATTATCACAATATTTTATGTGGTTTCCTTTAAACATCAACTCCTTATCACACATCATGCTTGGATGTAATAATTGAGGTTTCCAATATTTGGTTTAATCGCATATGGAAAATTCTTTCACCAGTAGAAATCTTCAAATATATGGCTGAGTTTATGACTAATATTCTAATCATAAAGGACAAAAATGACTAATGGCCCTCAAGTCATTGCGGATGAATCGTTTAAAAAAAAGTCATTTATGACATATGTGAAATCATTAATGATAGTTTTGTGATAGTTTAATTATTTATTATTATTACAAATTGGACCAAAAAACTTGGGAAACATATATATATATAGAGGATGTAATTTGATTTCAATTATTTTTAATCTCATTATTTTTCATCCTATCAATTGTTGAGACATGTCATTTGTGAAGTTTGATCCTTGGACCCCATTACCACTAAGCCTCCCCACTTTATAGTGTAAATAATCCAATTTTTATTCTATTTAAACCATACTTCATTTAAACATTACACAAAACTTCAAATATAATGAGTCGTAACTTATTGATAATTTGACCAAATGAAAAAAATGGAAACTTATTCATAAATTTCCTTCAATATTGTATACAACTATATAATTTTTTTATTTTTAAATGTAAACTTAGTTCAAAGGACAAATATTTAAATTTTGTTATTGAATAACACTTCAATGACCATACTTTGAAAAAATAAAATTCAAACACATGATTTGTAAAAGAAAAAACCTTTATGGCTAACACATGAATAAATAAAATAAAACTTTCATTTCTTAAACCTTCATTTGGTTTAAGAATTTATATTAATTTTTTCCCCTAATATATCATAATTTAACTAATAAATTTTAATTTACACATATGAATCCATATAATTTATCCATGTAAAATACTTATCAATGGATCATAATCAATTATATCTACATACATTAATTCTTTAATATTAGCCATATTAAATATGAGGTATAATTCAATTTAAATAATTAAAGTAAAATTGAATAATATAAATAAAATAAAATATTAACTACTTTTCTGAAATTATAAAATTTATTAAATCTTACACATAAAAAATAAATATATTTATTTTTAAATATATATTATAAATTTTCATTTAAATATACGATAAAAGTTTAATTTATAAATAAATTATATATTTCTCACATCCTATACTTTTATTTTATTTTGAATTTGAGATATAATTTTTAAAAAAATCATACTTTTACTATTATTATTTTTTCAATGTATAATATTTAATTTAATCACATTGAATATTTTAAATGGATTATATATCAAGTATTTTTAAAAATGTAATAATTAAAAATATATTACCTATATGTGTAATATTAATCAAAATAAGTTCCTTACATGTTATAGTTGATAATGTCCATTTGTATTCATATTAAATTACTAATATTCATTTTTTGAATCATTGTAAAATAATTGTATGACCACCTAAGGTACCAAATCATGTAAGGTTAATGATTAATAACTATACAAGGTGGCATGTTGTCCATGTAATAGTAATTACTTAATCATATATAAGTCATTTTATAAGTATCCAAAGTTTAGAACATAAGTGGGACCCATTTTCCAACGACACATGATATTATTTAACTAATTAAATATAAAAAATGCCATGACATCATGACAATGTTTTCCACATCATTTGAAGTAGTTGAAATTCAATCATAAACTAAATCTATGTTATTCAATAGTTGAAAAATGGTAGTTAGATAATCCATGTTGATGTCTTATTGTTTAGCACGCACTTGAAAACCATAACAAATGAAATATGGTTAATGAAAAATGGATGAAGTATGTTTATTTTGTAAGTTTTCATCCATTAGTCATATAAATGATTAATATATTATTCATACTTATTTCATGTAAATAATGAAATTATAATATATGACTGTGGTCATTGATAGAGTCATTTAGGACAACTAGTCATTGTTTCCTTGGTTGCAAATGACATAATTTCTATTAATGTTTTGCACTTTTTTCAACATCATGCATGTGTTGACACACGTACCTACTCCATTAACGCCCCAATTCCAATCCCATTGCCTTGGAAGTTTTAACAAAAAGAAAGGTTTCAAGTAAATTTATTACAATTTCAAGGAATGAAAGGATCTCTTTATGCAATGCCACATCAACAACATACCTTCCCTTTGAGTTATCATAAACACATGTTTCATTTCCCATCACCCAACAACTGAATTCCAAAAAATACAAAACATAGATTTTTCAAGTGTTCTAAATTTGTAACGAAGAAAACCACCAAATCAATTTAAAAACTCTTTGGAGATTATCATTACTTCCATATGTGCCTTTACTTTAAAATATTTAAGTATCTATTCTTGCATTATGTTATAATCTCCATGCACAACCAAACATTTTCAAAAAAATTGATATGTGCAATCACAAAAACTTGCCATGAACATTCATTTCAATAACATTCTACACACAAAAGAAAAATTATTAGAAAGATTTTTGCTTAATTGCATAATCATCATTGTCATTAGGAACCCTGTTCCTAATCATTGTTCATTTTTTGATCTCCTCTTATCCTATTCCACATTCCCTTATGGTCTATTTGCAAAGCCTTTCCATCACCTTCATCAAAACAACCTATCTTTCACCACAACTTTATTTCCAAAAACAACAAAAACACTTATATCACACCCAAATTCCACAACAAATCAATTGTTTACAACTTCTTTTTGTCATATTAATAAATCCTTTGATGCAACCTTAACTAAGCTTGTCAAGAAGTTAGAAATATATGCAACTTCTTTTTTTCACCTTACAATATAATGTTAACCCATATAACTAAAACCTAAACCCTTGTGCATCCAAGCACCACCAACAAGACATAAAACTCCAATGTTGAAAGTGGATGTGACCCTTAATTGTACACAAATCATAATTCCACCATGGAAAAGCCTTAATTTAGGGTTGTTTGAAAAACATAGTAATGCATAGGAACCAATATCATTAGAAGTGTGTGGAAGGAACATTGCGATGGTTTAATAAATAATTGCATTGTTAATGAATGCCTGTAGTGAGTAGCATGAAGAAGTAATGGGGTCTTTCCCAAGGAAGGTTACTTTCAATTTTTTCCAAATGACATGCATAAAAATATAAGATTGCAATTTAATGAAAGCAATTTGAAAATAAAATTTATTATTCATTTCAATGTAAATAGGGTGTCAAGAATTGGATTATAAGAATATATTTAAAATATATTTAAAAATTACGAATTTTAATAAGATATTTCCTTAATCATTCCCAAAACCTCATCCATTCAATGTTGGGTGGAATGCATAGTGGAATGAGAACACGTTTTGAATGAATATTCTATTTCTTCATAACACACAAATTTTTTATTTTATTTTATGTGTTTCATAAAATATACAAAAAATAATTTCCATAAAATCTTTTCTACATAAGTGCACATATGTGAATGTTTTGGGTTTTGAAAGTTGTAAGACTCAAGACCAAAGCTCACATTTATCATTAATTATTTTATAACTTACAATAAGAGCTTCAAGGTTTTTTCAACCTTTTGTTTTGATTTAAAGAATCCTTTCAATCCTTTTAAATTAGAATGCTTATAATAATATTGTCTTAAAATTGTTCATTGTTTAAAGCTTGTTTTCGTACAACTTAATCCAAAAGTTTGGATTTGAAAATGACCCCCACCCCCAAATGCATCACTAATAAAGTCTAAGAATAATCTTCCGCTTTAACAAAATATTGGTGCAAATGCCATGTTAATTTTACCCCATTGCTTTGTATACAAAAAAGATATGGTCCAAAAAAGGTGATGGCAATGTTTTTTTGGGTGTTGATAATATATAATTCAAGTTGAGGCTAACCTTTTATGTGTGCAAAAGTTTGCACTTTTCAAAAATTATTTTGTTTTATGTGTGTGTATTGGCAGATTTGTGTAAGTGTCATTATGTTTATGCATTTAGTGTATTATGATGGAACCTAAGGTTGAGAAATCCAAGAATAGGCTGAGATGTGTTAACACCTCAAATTGAACTTGAGGTCAATACAAGTACACAAACTAAACAAAGAATGTCATTGATGTAATTTGAACCAAAATGGAACTTGGGACCCCAAATTCATCACAACCTAGGTTTGGAGGAGGCACTACCTTGCTCATTACAATATACTTTGCAACTCCCTAAGTAAACTACCTCCACTAATAATAAATTCTCAATTTTTCTTTGGACACATTTTTAATCCCAAAACTTGAAACGACAAGTAGCCAAAGGAAACACAACCAAATAGGACATACAACCCCATTTTATTATAGCCCTTATATGGAGTTTTTCAATAACTTATTAAGATCTTAATTTGGACATACTTTTCCCCTACAAATCTGACATTAAATGTGTATCACATTTATGAACATTGGGGACAATTTTGTTAAATTCTTTAGACCTTTTGATAAGGTAGGAAACAACTATGAGATATGATCCCATCTTGACATACCCTTGCAAGACATTTTCAATGATCTAAATATCATTTAATTCAAATCACAAGCATTCATCTTTAAACATTACTTTGAATACAGAAGATTTTTGAAAAGTCCAACTTCCTAGAAAGTGAATTCATATTGGTAATTTTGGGAGCATTTCCCTTGGACTTTCATATCCTTTCCTTTCATTCGGGTGAGAGTATTACTTTGAAAACCTTTTGGCAAGTCTCAAATTTACATTTGGCCTACCCCTTTGCCTCATCCCCAAGTTTGATCCTAAGTTGAAGCTACGATTAAGGTCACAACACTTTGATTTGACTTCATCTTGAAAGTTGATGGTCAATCCAAGTTAGGTTTGTGACCCATTATGGGGCCAACATGTGGGTTGAATTCAAAAGTTCCCTATCATGTGCTACATAAATCAAGTTAATTGATGACAAATTGTTTTATAATATTTTGAAGTTATGTAAATCTTGTTAATAATTTGTATTGAAATGGTAAAACACATTTCTTGTGATGTGAACTTATTGAACTTTATTAAACAAAAATGAAGCGAGAAAAGAAGATGACATTGAAGATGAAATGATAATTGACCCTAAACAATTAAATTATATATTCATTAAAATATTTACTTCAACAAAACCCTATAGATATTGAATTTAATTTGCATGATAGATTATGTACAATCATTTTAGCTTGATATATTTTGGAACAATTTTATAGAGGTTTTTATTGTTAATTCATGTTGTTTCAAAATGAAATACTTCCAATATCAAAAATAATACTTAATGAAAATTATGTTTCTTATGACCATAATTGCACCATAAATAAGTTTATTGTCTTTATTGAATATTTCAAATGTATTTAATTATTTTATATTGCAATTTTTTAAAAAATCATTAAAAAAATTAAAAATTAAAAATATAAGTCTTGATTTTCATGCCATGTTACATATATACATTTTTTGGTCAAAAAATCATTCCATTTCAATATTTTATCCTTCTATTTGTTCATAAACTTTGAATTAATTAAAAAAATAAAAAATGTTAATTTAACATAAGTACGTACAAACATAATTTTTTTTTTCAATTCTTTGATCCCAAAAACTTGGTGAAATATTCCATAAAATTAACAAAATTAGTGAATTTACATTTAAAAAAACCTCCAAACAATTCCCAATTTTTTGTCAATAAACATTGTTGAAAAAAAATCATTGTTTACCAATGAAATTTTAGTGTAACTTTGTTTTATGTCTCAATTGACATGATCTTATAACACCTTTGAAGAAATAAATGTTGTATTTTTTGTTCCCAAGTAAGGAACAATGTTAAAATAGTTTGATCCATTTCCAATTGTATCAGATTCAACTTCTTTATTATGTATGACATGTTGAGAACACAAAAATTATTGACGCACCCCCAAGCTCCTTAATGGACTCAATTGTGAATCCAAAGGTGAAGACAACGGAAGAAGGAAGTTGGGGCGTGCTCCCTGGATTGTTGCACTTGGGGGGTATAGGGGCATGTTAGAGTTTCAGGATCGGGACTAGGAAGATTGACAAGCAAATCAATTACTCACATGGACCTCCACAAACCAAACAACAAGTTGGTTAGTGCATAGCTGGAACACTTTTGGTGCACGAACAAGCCATAGGCAAACACGGATTCACAAGATTCACCACAGCCTAGACTTTGGGGAAGCCACCAACTTCCCCCTTATAGTATGCTTTGTGCTTGGCCATGGGACTAGCACCCAAATGTCATTTTGTCTTGGGGCTTTTAAGTGATTCTCAAAGTTGGGACTCCCGTGACTTTGGGGGCCCATAATTTTGTGTGAAAATCTTCGATTGAAGTGAGTTCTAAAGAAAAGTTGTATCCCTTGTTGAGAGCTTTCCAACGATATGTGGCATGCCACTTGCATGCAAGGAAATCATAACGATTCCCGACTTTTAATGGTCGGGAGTCAAATTGTCAATTTGACTTCAGACCCTTTTTTTGGCTATAACCTGTGTTTTAAGTGTCCAAATGGGTCATGCGAACGCATTTAAGACATTTACATTCCAAAAGCTTTCCAATGATATAAGGAAATCTTCAATCAAATGGGTTTGACCCTTGTAATTGCTCTTTGAAGATTCGAAAGTCCATCGATATCCAACCCCAAAATGGGAATTCACTTGGGAATGTGGGGTTCATTCGCTCACATTCTCCCACATTCTTGGGAACATGAAATGTGCCTCCCATGCTTCACTCTTGGCCCGCACCTTTGTAAGCCTTTGCTTTGGTCATGAGCCCAAGGCTAAGGTTGTGACAATTATCATGACTAAGGAATTCCCAATGTGCATAAGAATGAAGACACATTCTAACAAATACACATTTCAACATAAATCCATTAACCATTGAACATGATAATTTAAAGCAAGGACACACAATATGTGTTTTAAGAAAAAAAATACTCAAACATAGTTTATTCAAAACATGAAAAGGTTGAAAATATGAAATAAAAAGAAAATATATGAATCCCGCAAAAAGTGCCTTATTAAATGGACTAAAGTATGGTGCACAATAACCCAAAAAAAAACATTTTGCTAATCATAACATCATTTGGACCCTTCTTTCTATACTTAAGATTATTTGTTCAAAATTTGAAAAATCAAAGATGGGGCCACTGAAGTTTGAACCCCAATTGTTCAAAATGTGAAAAATAAAAAATGGGGCCATTGAAGTTTGAAACCCTTTTGTTGGGAAAAAAAATTATTTTGGCAAAAATTGTTGAATGTTTGTTATGGGTATAATAATGTTTATTATGATAGTTCAAAATAAAATCAAATAAACATAAGAAAGCGAAAAAGTTACAACAATATTAAAAATAACAAAAAATGTTATTAGGTGAGAATGAAAGTAGGAAAATGCTAGGAAAAATGGAGTTTTTTGTGTGTAGGGTAAAGCCTAAGACCTCAGCTTCACCATATGTGGGCCCACATGAGGGGTCAAGGGCTTTACTGATCGTAAAGACATATGATGATAATTTTTTTCCCCTGTGATACTCGATAGATACTTGATGGGTATCAAGAGAGAAAAAGAAAATAAATTGTGCTTCATTTTGAAAAATGGAACATTAATTGTAACAAACAATTTTTGTTTCAAAATGCCTTACAAAGAGTGGAAGAAAAAATAGACTCTAGAAGGAGCTCACCAATTTCCCTAGAAAAATGAGCGTAGGTCTTTACAAATGCTACAAGACAAAATAATTATTCACACAAAAAATGTCTAAAGATTATTTAAAAATTCAAAAAGAGAAAAAAAAACTACCACAATGATGTTGGTATCCCACAATCAAGTACTTTCCCACCACAAATAAGAAATTTGAATAACATCTTGCTTGAATAATTTCAATAAGAACTCTACTTTTTAGTTTGATTATTGTTGTGTTTGTGGCAAAAAAGGATTTGTATATGAATCAATAATATGTGAGATCTCAAATCTACATCTAAATTTGAATAATATGATTTAGCTCTACTCAAACTAAATCTCAAATGTCACTTCCAAAATGACATCAACCTCATCCCCAAAGAGTTAACAAAAGATACGACCCCCAAATTTGGACAAACTTTTACTTATGAAAATTGACATTTCAATCACTAAATGGTGAATTTTGCATATGTAAGACTTATTATATTTCTTTGAAAAATAATAAAATATCAAAACTAGCATTGGCCAATAATTTACAAATTGGCGTCATACTCATAGTGTTAGCTTTGGTAAAAGAAGGCTTTCAATAACACATTACCATTTTCGAACCATATTGTTTAAGATATAATAACAAATACATGAGATGCCAATACACACATAAAAGAAAATCTAATAAGTTTTACACAAGATTCTCATTCTAAACCTCTTATCATTATATAATCAATAAGTGTCTGAGGAGACATCTGATATAATTAGAGCTGTATAATCAATAGAGAAACCCAATCAATAGAGAAATCTGTAAGGTCCACGTGTCTTCACCCTGTGTCTGGGCCTCCTTTCACCACCAAACCCCTCTTTCAGTGTTATCTGCAAAGTAATGAAATTTTATTAAATCTGGGTACGAAACGCTGAGACTAAGCATTTAATGCACAAGGTTTCAGAGTACCTATAGGACCTAGGTATACACGTACAAGCAGTGAAAATATATGTAACAGCAGTGGAGGCGCTCAGGAAAAAGGAAAGACAGGATGAAACTCAGGTTACCAATAAAGTTGACGGTTTTCTGAATTTCATCCCCCCTTGAATGTTAGTGTACTTTTTCCGCAGGTTGTGTTTGAATTTCACCCAGTTTATGACCGAACTCAGGGTTCTCGCGTTGTCTTTTCCATACTTTACAATAACTCGAATATGTGATATGGTGTTCATTTTGTTGGAAGTTCACCCTCCCTATGAAACTAGTTCAACAATTTTATTTTCAGTTTGAAGTATATATCGATTTGGTGGAACTGTCACCAAAGACGCCATGTGAACATCAATCAGGGTCTATGCGTTTGTACTGTCACAGCTAAGTTGGTAATGATTCAATTTTGCAAATGTAGTTTTTTTCGCTACCTATTCCAAAGCTCCTAGTTCAAATTACATGTAGTGCAAAAGCCCTTGGGTGTTCACATGATTTGAAAGTAAATAAAAAATTCAAGACATTCTTTGTGGTAATCACAGTGAAATGTTATAGGTAAGACTCTAGAGAAAATGTACTAGTATTATTTACTGATTATTTTCGGTGCAATGTCTGCCTAAGTAATATTGTAGATAACTGATGCAAAAGTGATGAGGTTTGGCCTTGTACACACCACAATGAATGAGATTCCACGAACAAGAAAAGAATGTGTAGGGTAAGGAATGGGATGGGGCCACTCTGGGAATGTAGATCTGTTGTGAGCTGAGTGTGAGACCTGAATTCCCAGAACCACCCCATTTGAGGTCCTTACTCAGCATAAAGAACCCTTAGAATTTCGATTGTAAAGCCAACAGAGAGGATAGGAGCACCTTATGCATAAGGTCCCTCATTTTTCAGGAACCTTATTTGTAAGGTGCAATCCTCTATCAAGGCAGAAATTTTACTGAGGGTAAGGTGCCCTCCACATACACTAGAATTCATGTGTCCAGAACTTCTTGTTTGTTGTCCAAGCAAAAATGTAAATTACATTAATTTTGTAGAGGATCCATATAGCTTGGTACTCATGGAGAACTTGGTTCCTGATAGGGTCAGCTATGATAAGCACCAAATGTGGGCTAATTTTCACAAACATGTTTATTCTTGAAGATGCCTCTAGTGGAGAAACGAAAGGTGTGCTTGTGAGCACGAATGCAATGGCAAGTATGTGAATTGACAAACACAAAATACCTTTTCTTCTTCTACAATGATATGGAGAACAAAATACTCATTCCACAATGTCTTCTTCCATCTTGACATCATGATAGTTCTGGAGGCACCAACCGAACTGCATCAAATGGTTCACAGGACATCATATCCATATAATCCACTGCTTTCTGCAGTCAGTGAAGATGACCAATCATGAAGGTGAAGATGAGGATGTCAGACCTCATAAGCAAGAACAATGCAGTCACTTCCTGCATTCATACAGTTATGATAGCAATTGCTTTCCTACTCTTCCCCGACCTGTGATGACCACAGAGGATCTAAGACACAATCCTGCTAATTTTCTCTATCTTATTTTAAACAGCAAAACCAGCAAGAACCCTCTAAACATAGAACTTTATTATTAGGGTGTTACTCCATTCTTGCATTGTGGACAATATTCACAGAGAGTGCATAGTAAATTTACCCACAGGCTCCAATGTAGAAGAATTTTGTTGTAAAAATGAGAAGGCTCTTACAACATTTTATGGAATGCAGATCAGACATATACTTGCAATCTAAAGATGGGCAGCCACACTGCACAAAACCTTTAGTTGTACATGGTGCACAGGAAGCCTTCTGCCCTCCCCATTGTAGTCATTTTGTGCTCTCAAAAGGGCTCCTCCCCACCATGCAGTGAGAAGTTCACTTCCCAGAACATATTACCAGCACACAAACAGAGAGAGGAAGAGGATACCAAGCTCAGAATGGATGACTTACACCCAAAGATTCTCCATCACAAACCAAACTCTGGCAACTTTCTTTCAATTCAGTTTGCACTCTTGTGAGTCTTGTCTCAAAGTGGTTCACAGAACAGATGCAAATGCAACTGAATTTCTCTAATACACATATCCTACCATTGCACATTTTATGGACAAGATTGCTCTTGCAATTCTCTTGGTGATCCAGGAAATCATCACATTGTTCTTGATCAATATTGTCAGTTCTGATAGCTTGGCCTGATTCACACTGGGCCAATCCATGGCTGATCAGCTGGATTTGGATTTCTGATTGCAGGTGAATGAACACAAGGTATCCTGATTTCAAGCACAAGAAGGCACAGAAGGCACTCTGGCTGGATGACAGACAGCAGCCCCCATGAGCAGAGGGGCAGAGTTGGATGCAAATATACAGAGAATTGAAAATTGAACATTGTTTCATGGAACACAATATTCAATGCTCTAAATTGCAATTGTCTTGCTTCTGCTTTAAGTCTTGTCCTGGCTTCAACCCCAGCAATTTACTATGCAATCACACACAAAGATCCAATTGCTGGAGGCACAACCCAAAAGACTCATACAGTGAATCAAAGGAAAACAGTACAAATCACCTGGTTCACCCACTAGGGTAAAGAAGTGCTACATTTGTGATGGTTTGGCGCAGAACTAACCAAGACATTTGGAGAAAAATGTCATACAAGTACATGGAAACACCCCTTACATAAAATGTAGTTGAAGATAAAAATGAGTGTTCAGGTGAGATAGCCTGATGATTTGCAGTGCAAAAGACCTCACAGCTAGCTAGAGTTTCAGAAAATGTGTGACTGTCAAAGGTTCAACTGTTTTCACCTGTATGAACATAAGGGCAACTGTGGTACACTTGCCCACCATAAGCCCATGCCCTTTGAATATGACCTTGATATGTCCAGCTTTTGGAGACTAGCCCATGTTTGTGTTGATGCTGAAGGTTTGCTAACTAGAAGGTTTAGCTGTAGGATTTTTCATGTGAAAAAACCCTGAACCTGGCACCTGAAACAGCCAATAGAAAGTGAGAGCTGCAGGCAGCTAAATGTACACAACACATGGAAAAGAAGGCTGTGCTCACAGAAGGCTCTAAACCCTAACCCTACAAGCAGGAGAAAGATTTGTACTGAACTTTTGCACTTGAGGAAGAACAACACTCACTGAATACAAAAACAAGGTGGACAACAAAGACAGTACGTACCCAAATATGATCAGAAGCTCTATCTTCATTGTGATCCTGCAGGAACAGCTTCAAGCAACCTTGAAAAGTAGAACTTGGTAGCGGTCATCTCTCGTTTCCTCACCACCCACCCGGCTGCATTGAGAGCTCTCTCTACATCCTCCTCAGCGTGCAGGTATGCTCTGGTAGCTTTCGAAGGTCCTGGAAACAATTCTCCTATCCTTTTTAACACACTGTACCACAGCGTTTTGGGGGCGAAGCTCAGGATTAACCTCTTCTCTGCCAGGGATGCAAGATGGGTCACCATTGCTCCCGCCTTCTCTTGAGGATAGTGGATCAGAACATCCAAGCAGCAAACGGTATCATACCTCCCTGTGATGGATTCCAAATCCCTGGCCTCGAACTTGGGCTCGGGTTGATTCTCCTTCAATGCCTGCGAAGCCCGCTTTGCAGCCTCGTCCACCATGGCGGACGATATATCGCTGGCATACACCTGAGCTCCAGCCATAGCCAGAGGGATGGAGAGGCTGCCTGTCCCACAGCCAGCATCACAGATCGTAACGTTCTCCAAGGACGATTGATTGAGGATTTCCAAGGTTTTCGCCACGGTTTGTGCATGACCTTGCCGGATGTCCAACTGCACGGAATTCACGTCATCTTGCTCCCCGTAAATGCGCTTCCATCTCTCGAACCCAGAAGTGTTGAAATAGTTTCTAACCACCGCCTTCTCATCCCCTCCCGTCTCAGCAGCTTGCTGCTGCCGCCGTTTCTCGGGGTCCGCCAGTGACAACGCCGCCGCGAGCAATGCTATCCCGCCTCCACTGGCCACTGCCAAACTCACATCCGACAGCCCACCGTTTGCATCCATCAATGCAGAAGTCATGGCTGCCGGAGTCCCGATCCTCTGTTTCACCAGAGCAATGCGAGTTCGGGGGAAGCACGGCAAACCAAAAACAGAAGATTGTTTGAAGCTCGTCACCTGCTGCCGACATCCAGCTCCAGCTTGCAACGTCAAAGGAGCCGCATTGCAGTTGCAGGCAGCTGCCATCGCTGCGCCTTACTGCGATGCTCTCAAGCTCCAAATCTTCAAAGAGCTTCAGAGAGGCAACGAGCCACGGGGATAAGGTAACCAAAGTGGAATCCTTCTCCACCGTCGGATGGACAAAAGATCTGACGTGGAAGATTTTCAGCATCCACTTAGATCATTTTTATTGGCTCTGCCCGTCAGGGAGAGATTACAGACTACATATTATGGAATGGTCAAGCCCCTGCCCATTATGTTGGGTATGGCATCAGGTGAGCCTGTTACGGATAGACTACAGACTACGCACATGGAATGGTCAAGCTCCTTGGTGATGCATCCCACATAATGGGTAAGGGTGAGACCATTCCATGACATTAAGGTCTGGGATGGCAGATTTAACAATTTTTTAGAAAATCATGTTCAACAGAGATTCTGATCACTACTATGGGTATACCATCATCACTGCAATATTATGCCATATAATGTGGTCAAGATAATGACATAATCTGCCACCCCAGACCTTACTGAGAGGAATGAAGTTCCATCGCTCCCAACATTTTGAGGATGTTCATCAAGTGTTCACTATGTGAGTTTATTTTCTGGGAACTTCATGGATAATAAACAAGAGGAATTAGCCAAATTTGGCTACAACTCTTAGAAGAAAGTAGGAAAAAATAAAATCCTGATTATTTAGGTGACACGTTTGAACCTATTGTCTAAATGTGGTCATTTCAGAAATTTTTTCCCTCGAAATCTGGCAATTTTGCTGCATTCTTTTCACAAAAATCCTTTGTATGAGTTGCACAGGATTGTTTTTCTGTTGCCAAGTGGCGAAAATTCGCCAATAAAAAACCCAGCCCCAGCCCCGAAGTTCCCCATCAAATTAAGAAACTAGGTTACCCAAAAACCAAAAATTGGAACGCTCTCCTCAAAACCAGAAGCTAGAAAACACCACATTGAGAAACAAAACATTCACAAGGAAATGGGAAAGGTGATGGAACGGGGGGGAACATACTGTTCCCCTACTGTCGTTTATCACTAGTTAGTTTCTGGGATTCATCACCTATCTCTTGTATCCTTTTCCTTCCCTTACCACAAAGTTTTGGTGGCTGTCGTAAACCCCGGCTGGCGCCAATCCTCTTTTCCTAGTTCTCGTCTTGCCCGTGCTCTCTGTCCCAATTTGCAATCCCCACAACCCTCTGGCCAGAAGGTTTTATCCACAGCTTCCTAAACTCTTTCCTCATCCTTCGTTTTGAAAGATCATCAGGTATATGCTTCTTTATTAAGGGACTCTTTTCAAGCTTGAATCTTTATTGCAATGATCCATGTACATAGTACATACATGTACAGTTGGCTCAATGAAGCTTATTATTGCAACATCTTCATTTCCAATTGTTGTTTTTTTCCCAAAAAGTCCAAGGTTACTTGGTTCTTCGCTCAATTTTGTATCAGTTTGGAGCACTTGCTTTTTTGTGAATGTGCGTTGGGAAGAGTTTTGGGCTTTTTTTTCCTGCAATCAGAAGTTGCGGATGGTTTTCATGCTTCAATTTTTGTAATCAGGGCAGTTCTCCAGTGTGATTTGAATAGTTTTGTGCGTGCGTGCGTGCGTGGTTCTTTGGAAAATCAGGTGCAGGGAGGGGGATGTTGCACGCTTGATGGCCTTATGATCTGCGCGTCTTTCCCTACAAGAAATATGAGTCATTTTATCACTGTCATGCCAAATGGTGGATCAAGATGCAGCTCAAATCAGGTGTTTTGGGAGTCCAGAAAGTTGAGTAGAATAGTGAGGCACCCAAATCAGGTGCTTGCAGAGTCCGTAATATTGAGTAGAATAGTGAGGCACCCAAATCAGGTGCTTGCAGAGTCCGTAATGTTGAGTAGATTAGTGATGCACTCAAATCAGATCATTTTGGGGCCAATGTCAACAAATAGGCTTTGTAGCAACAACTCAGATGAATTTGTTCGGCAGCATTTTTTATGCCGAGCTAGTATTAGATGTTCACTCTGGAAAAGCAAAGATGGAAACATTTCTTCTTTGCCATTTAGTTTGTTGCAAAGAATACAGAAAAGAGTTTCAATAGAAATGTGCAACAATCATCAAACCAAACATGGGGAGCTGGAAATAGCAAAAACTAAATGCATCACAGTGGTAATGATCATGGTGATATTTGTGGCAAATGTTGGAGGATTCCCCAATTCAGCTCTAGCATTCAACTGGTTTGGACAGCCGAATGAAGAAAAGGATCCAGTTGAACCTTTTACTCTATATGGGAGCATTTTGTGAGTGTTTTCCTTGCCTATTTGTTCCTTTCTGAAGTAAGCATGCTGTGCATTGGTATATGCAGACTTCCTATTTGGCATTGTATATCCTCACTTATCAAAAGGAAGAGTTGGTGTTAGAAATTTGTACCATGGTGGAATTGACCAATCCTGCTTGAAATTGTAACTGAAATCTTACTCAGATCTGCCAATTCAGGTTTCAGGCTGATACTATTCAAAACAACTGATTTTGGTGGATTCAGTCACTCATGTCAAATCTTGCCCCTATGTCTATATGGCCTGCTGTGTGTGGATTGTGTAACATGCAGTACTCTGGGGAAATATAAGTATTTGTTGTATGAAGAAACAGAAATGGTACCTTAAACAAGAGTAGTAGTCTATGCATGCCTTATGAAGATGATTAAGGTTGTGTGAACTGACACTTTGGGTTTGAATTGTGTCATGGTGTGGATAGCAAGAAGTATCTGATTGAGGATTTAGTGGAAGGCAAAATTGTTGGGCGGAGAAAGGGCTTCACTGCATCTGCTTGGTATGGTTCTTCACCTTTCCTCTAAACGAATCTGTTGTAGTAGCATATAGTAAACATTGCATTTTCCATTGGGTTTCAAAAGAATATAGATGTTCAATGCCTGTTGCATACTCCAGTGTTAACATCTTAGGAACATAGTGACTTGACATCAGTGATAACTTGGCTGCCTGGCACTGCTTTTATCAAGTTGTGTGGGATTGAGCTGCAACAGCAGGGAGGATGGTGATGTGTTGTTTATCACAAGATTGCCATTTCACCCGCATCCAGTAGTGCTATAATTGATTAGAAGCATCCTGGTAACAATTGTCCTTGAAGCTGAAGTAGAGTGGACTAGAGCTCTGAATACTACTTTCTTACCAAATACAACACCAAATTCAGGCTGTTGACCTAGGGTGTAAGAGTTTGAACCAAGCACTGGATGACTGGTTTTTATTGAGTGTGGAAATCATTGGGCATGCAGTGTGAATGCATTGGACGCAAGTAAAGAAAGCCCAGAGTTGCAAGGGATGCCAGCAGGTCTCAAGGTATACAAGGCTTTTGTTCTCATCCTCATTTCTTTAAGCCTTGAGATCTTAGTATATAACCCTGTGAATCTCAGTCATACTCAGTGATCCAATCTGTGGGTGAATGTGCAATTTTCATTCACCATCATCACTCACAATTGTCTCCCCTAAGAAAACAGTATTGTCCAGGTGCATTGCTCTAAATTACTCTGTAAACAAGCACTGATTTCCATCTGCTATGCAATGACTATGTATCAAAGCTCAATCCTCCCAGAGTCCTACTGATTTTGTGGGCCAGGGCTCTTACAGTTCCAAAGAAAGGCAGTGTTGGCTGTTGCTTAGGTGAGAACATATACTAGATGTTGACCAGAGTTGACATGACTAAGTGCTTCGTCCTGCTGGTAGTCAGAGACCTAGACCAGAATTATCTGAAACAAAACAAGCTTTACATTCCTCAGGTTGCTAGTTGTTCTACTTGTCAATAATGACCAGCTACACAGGTAGAACATGTGGGGACTCTTGGCTTGGTAAGAGTTGCCAGTTCACTGAAACTAACATGCTGAACTTTCCTGGCAACTGTTAGCAAAGTGAGGGAATTATTACTGCTCCTAAGACACCAATGAAGCTGGTTTTAACTGAAATTTATGCAATCTCCATTGATTTCATGAATCATCTGACCTACAGGTCATGGTAATTGGGAAGCCATGTTGTGCAAAAGGAGAGGGTCAAACAAGGGAGGGTGCATGTATGACACCATGTACACATGCCTGCCAAGCTGCAGTTTTGCGGCATGTTGCAGAAGTCAAGGAAGAGACAGGCTACATTCTTGACTCTTCTGACACCACAAAGGTTACCAGTGCTTGCTCTACACAATGCTTCAATGAATGTAAGTGTCATTTCATGTTCTCTGAATCCAACACCTGAATTAAATTTAACTTACAGGGTAGGCTTGCTAATGCTGCCATGCAGCTGCATGGTTCTGACACATGGATCTTTGTTTCACATTGGGTTGGAAGGTACCAAGCCTGGCAAGAGCATCTCATTCGTATTTCCGTTCAGACCACATTGATACCCCCCAACAGAACACTCAGGTTTTATCAAATTTGTTGAAGCTCTGGAGTTTGCTAGCATGGACTAGACAATCAAGGTTAGGAAACTCCACATTGGTGGGTGCCTTTGTACATCACCAGAAGCCTTGCTAGTCCATTAGAGTCAATGGGAAAAGGTGGAACTTAGCTTACTTGGTCATTCAAAGTAGTCTGATGAGAGATATTGTTTCAAGTGTAGCAAAAGCACAATGAGATCTGCACAAAGTTGATAAGATGCACATGGAAAAGCTCACCTAGCAGTTGATTTTACTGACTACCAGCATGCAATTAACATGCATTTTCTCTGAAATTCTTTGTCAGCAGCTCAAAGGACACTCCTCCATATATGTAAGAACATGTAGGGGTACAAATGCATCTGCTCACTTCCTGATTTGGTTGTTGTCATATATTTTTCAGCACCAGATTTGCTGGAGGAAATGCCTGTAAGGTGCTCAGCAACCATGCATATGACACTTTTAGATGGTATTCTGAAGCCCTGCTCTGTGTGTCACCTGGAAAATTCTGCTAGACATTCAATTATCATCTGTATGTTTGGACAACAGACCCATTACAAACTGCAGTGTTGGCTCTTGCAAATTTACATGATTGTGATATTGTGCCCTTTAGTACCCTGGATTCTCCATTTCCCTTGCCCCATCTGGATATGAGATGTTTTGAAGTATCATCAGGGAATGCAGTAAGCACTTCCTCCCTAAACTCTAAACCAGCTTTCTCCCTTGTTTGACACTGACATGATGCACAGGTTCATTTGACATGAGAGGAGACGACTGTGTATCTGCTTTGCATGATGGTACCTCTGATTCAAGCCTAACTGGCCCACCTTGACTCAATCTATGGTCACCAGATTCTAGCTTTTGATTGCTTAATTTCCCTTGACAGCCAAGGTCCATAAACCACATGGTTTGAGGTCTTCATGTTTAGGGTTTAGGACAGGAGCAAATGAATGTGCATTTGAGCACTCATCTGATAGATTGTTGCAGATGGAATTTCTACTGATTAGACATATGTCTGTTAAAAAATTGCTTGGGTGACCTGTCAGAAGCTTGCAGTGTTGGTTCCATTTATGAGTGCCCTGAAATAGATCCACCAAGAAATTACTCAGGAGAGGCCTGAAAGACAGCTTCCAAGGCCTTATGGTCCAATGCAAGAATTTGGCGAGAAAAATAGTTTCTTGGTTAAATGAGGTTCAAGGTAGAGAATAGCATGGAGGACCTCTCAATCAGGATTGTCTTTGATAGTTCCAAAATCACTACCAGCCGTGAGAGATTTCTGATATATGTCAGTCATGATTTCTTGTATCTTGATGCTAACATCTTCAGGAGTCTGTTGCATTTATTTTGCAGCATTTTCAGCCTCGGATGCCAACCTGCTTCAGAAGTTTATCAGAATGCTGGATTTTGAACTATGAAACTCTCAACTGATACCAATTAGGAGCTCCTTTGAAATAGAATTCCTGTGACCCACAAGCATGATGTATTTGTCAACACCAGCAACCAGATGCTATCACATAGCTTTTCCAGATTTGAATTGTGTGAGCCATATTTTCTCAAGGAACTATGAAGAGGAGGGGACCCCATTGGATACTTTTTTGTAGCTAGTATACCCTTTTAATCATTGCAAAACACGATTTCTGTGAGCACCATTTATCTTTCTCTGACAAAATAAAGCTGATTTCCTTTTCGGCCTAGTTTATTGTGCTTTCAATTTCATAGATTGTATGTCCAATGGAGATTATATATTGAGTGCAAGCTTTTGTGCACCCATGGAAGCAATGATCCGTACATCAAACGTCATAATATGATATATGGAGTTCATGTGTGGCAAACAAAATGCATTCATATGTAAAATATCCTCAGACAAAAGGAAGATTTATAATTAAACATATTTCTTCCACAATTATGAATTCATCCAATACTTTTAGATTTTGTGACAACTACATGGGTAACTGCTTTATTAGGCAGCTCTTTCACCATTATGTACGAAATTCCAATGCAATCAGTGGGTTTTTTTCAACTTTGTGATATACTGGAAGTGGCAATCATCCATAAGAAGATTTGAATAACAAACTTGGCTACCACTGAATATGAAAGTCAAAAAAACTTAAGCATCTGTCTATAGTTTTGGTTATCTGCTTGAACTTCGTAGAGAAATCTGGCAACTTGTATTATTTATTTTTTGATATATGGCAAAGTTGGGGCATCTTTTTCATAGAAAATTCTTTGAATAGGTTAAATCAGCTTTTTCCAAATGAATTTTTTTCAAAAGTTAGCCAGAAATAATTCATTTCTATGGATCCAAATAAAATGTGATGCAAAATTACAAGTAAACTTATCCAAACCTACAGTGTTAGCTAGTTGGAAATCATATAGAAACAAAACAGTAATTACGCATAGGTTAGCACCGTTAGTCTTAACTGTCCTAACATTAAGGTTAGCCAAGCCGTGCCCCAAATGGCACTGTCTAACCCTAGCGAATTGTTAACGAACATGTTGACATTTACACTAGAAAGGTATAAGTCACCCGACTATGTCTCGGGTGACCCACTGGAGCTTCAGACCCTAAAAGACGGTGGTACTATACCTCCGGTGGCAACCACCTGGAACGCCAAACCCTAGTAGTGTACCCCCGGGTGACCCATTGGATCGCCAAACCCTACAACGAGGGTGCTGAATGAGTCAAAGAAGGTTGGAGTTGATGAAAATCCTTTGCTTTCAGCTCCTGATCTTCAACTGTGAAGAAGCGCTTGTGCGAAGATCTGACGCTGCCTTTTGATTCTGTTAATTTTCATGCTACTGAGTATGTCATGCGGGCTATTCCGATAACCAAGTCTCTTTTGGAAAATATGAGTCTGGTTTTGTGGAACACAGACGATGTATATCGATTCAGCGTAAAACTTGAGGTCTCATTTTATGGTGTCTTCTCTATATTGTCTTCAGATCCTATTTTGAAGGAAAAGCCCAGTCAATCCAGCGAGTTTGCATGATGAGAGGAGCCACAGCTTTGCCAAAGACATGTACAAGAGCTATTGATTTCAGGTGGGTATGTTGCGTTGTTTCGGTTGCACGATTGCACTAGGGTTCAGGAATCGGGATACGAGGTGGTCTCGGATACAACAAGAAAAAGTTACATCCGGAGAGTCTGGAGGTGGTCACACGTTCTGCTCAGAGCCTAAAGAAGGTGATTGCAATTTGTCACATTCACGGTGTTACCGGTAAGATCCTCTCTCGTTTACATGAGCAGAAACGTTTCTTGCATCTTCCTTCAATGCTGACAGTAGTATAGTAAATTATCTTTATTTCAATCAGTTTTTCCGTGTTGCAGAATCCCTAAACTTTGCTTTACTCCTCAAATCTCATATGTGCAAATTGTCATGTTCAATTGTTCTTGGATGTGAATTGCTCACAAACCCTTGTCCTGCCTGTCACTTTGTCCCTCCTGATTCCTTTCTTTGATCAGGCAAGCACTCCAACCCCTCTTGCAGGTATTGAAATGTTCATGGAAAAGTAGATGGAAGCATGTTACTTGACTAGTCTTTTAGTTGTAGCATGATAGCTGAGAAAGCTTGTGACCACAAGGAATCACTTATTGGGTGGAGAAAGTTTGGCAAATCCCACAGCTTCAATAAGACACTCTGATCCCAGACTACAGCTCTATTGGAGGTGGTGAGATGCATTCTTCCAATGTCTGGCTTGAACCTATTAAATTCATTGCGCTGCCATCATATCCTTCACCATGATCTCTTGACTCAAGTAAGTTCTTGAAGTGCACCTGAGAGTGTTTCAGTTGTTTTCCTTTCCAGAGCAGTTTTAAGTTTGTCTTCTCCCTTTTGTCTGATGTGTTCTGTTCTTTCTTTGTTATGTGCCTCCTCTTCTTATTCCCCTTATTTGTTTTCCCTTCTCTGGTGTAGGGTACTAGCCAGCTTCATGTCCTAGTCTCTCCATTGCTTCTGGACTTGAGAACTCAGTACACAGGCTAGGCATGTACCCACTTTGCAACTGTGCTAAATATTCTAATAAACCCATTTTAATTGTTTGTGGTGGGGCAAAGCAATAAATCATTGTAGATTTAGGTGTGCAGAAGGCCTGGTTTTGTATGGCTTTTGTCCCTTTCCAGCTTTGACAAGAAGATCCTTTTTATGGGCAAAATTGCATATGTCCTTGGCAGCTTTCATGGAAGTTGATTGATAACAGCAGTGTAGTTAAGTTTGTTCTTGCCTTTATATGGAAGAAACTCATTTCTGATTCTGTGATCATGTCCTGAACTCCTTTCCAATGTTTTATAATTCCTTGTTATGGTCATGTGATTCAGCAGACTTGGACATTCCTTCAAGGTCTAACTGAACTGATCCCTTTTCTACAGGTACTAAGTTTAGAAGGTATTTTCTTACTAAAGTTTCTCTTCAAGAAGATAGTGACATATGTCTAATCAATTTTTTTTCTTAAGCAAATATCTGAGGAATCTTGAATTGAAATGAATCAAACTCCTTGATTTTGGCAAGTTGAAGACCCAAGCTTGTTATTAGCTACTTGGATAATTGTAGTAATAACTTTGTGTTCATTTGTTATGCAACATTATGTTGCTTCAGTTTTCAATGAGGTTATTTATGCCTATTGCTTCAGTTTTCAATGAGGTTATTTATGCCTTACATTCTTTGCAGAATCTCAATTACTGCTAAGTTGGGCATTATCAATAGTGACTTCTAAAGGTTCTTGAGGCTTTGAAGTTCCAAAGTTTTCTTCATTTCTCAGAGTGTCAGTCTCATGGTCCGTTGAAGATTAAAAGGCTACCCTATAAAGATTGTCTTAATGAGGACCAGAGGTTTGTGCAATTAGGAGAAATCTCTTGGAATTCAGTTTTTGGAGTTCTCTGAATGATTTTGTACAGTCTTTTAAGTGAGGAGCTTTTTAAAATCCAATTTGGCCTTCTCTTCCTTGGTCTGCTATGTTCTGTTTTTTTATTCCTCACACACCTCCTTCATTTTTTGTTTTTTTGTTTTTTCCCTCTGCATTGTGTAGGGTGCTGGTCAGTGCCATGGCTGAGTCTTTTTGTTGCTTCTGGACTTCTGACAGAAACTTAGTATGGAGGCTAGTGGCTAAACTGGCTTATTCACACTGTACGGAGCTGATGAAGCCAGTGGGTAAGTTGTTATAGAGAAGTCACTATTATACATGTTACTGTTCATGGTCAATTTCAATGGCTTGTTTGTCCTTGGTTTTTGAAGCCCACCGTGTCATTGTCAATCATGCTCTTCTATGTTGTTTCTCCCTTTTCTTCCTATTTCCTCTTTTACTTATTTTTTGGTTTTCCCTTATCTTTTTGTTCCTCTTTGTTCTTGGTATCCTTGGTAATGTTTATTTCTTATGTTTTACTGAGCTAGCCAGCATCATGGGCGAGTCCTTTTGCTACTGCTGGTTCAGGGTTACTACTGATATGTTGTTAGATCTGAAATCTCTGGAACCTTTTTATTCAGTCAACTCTCAATTTATGGAGACTCTAATTGTAAGTAAGGAGAATCAAGATGTTCTCAGTATGCATGTAATTTCAGTTGTTACTTCCAGAATAATGACATAAACTCAGTATTTGATGTTGATGTTGGACCAGTCATACACCCACACTCCTGTTTGCTGAAGGAAGTCATTGGGACTGAAGCTACCAATAGATATTCTCAGAAACTCAATACCTTGTTTGATGTTAACATTGGCCTGCACCACTGCTGGTAATGGAAGACAGCCAGACTAATTAGCAGTCATGGTAATTCATTGCCGCAAGATGTTTGATGTTGACCTACACCTGCTGCAGCTGACTATCACATGTTGCTGTTCAATCCACAATACATGTCAGAAATTGTCACTATTGTCTGTGCTGCCATTCAATTCTCTTAGTTTTTATGTTCTCGTAATTTAGTTGCTTTTCTCACTCAATGTTATGTTCTAGATTCTGATTAGATTTTCTCACAATTCTGTTTGGAGCAATGCATTATTCTGTTGGAAGTATGGAGGGCTTTTTACATTTATAAAGAATACATTTTTACAGGCAATGGCAGAAGGTTCTGAAGCTATCATGATCTAACTCAATTCATTCATAAGCTGGATGCACTTTGAATTCTACATCATGCATTGGGTGTAAGGTCCTGGAAATACTTCAATGGTTCATGGACTGGCTCACTGTTATGATAACAGCACGAGCCTAATCGAGCAGCTTGGACAAGGAAGGTACTATGTCATGTACTAGATCCTTTTGGTTTGCACAAGATCATGTAGTTTGTTACTGATATAGTGAATCAGCTCGTGAAAGGGTGACCATGGAATTGTTCCTGACAAATTTTCAGATTCGATTGAACTTTTGGCAGCTGTGCTCCTTGCTGATTGCTTCATTGCAGAGGTTGACATGTGGTCATTGCTGTCTGGTACCAGGATCATTTCCAGGATCTCCAATAGTTTTTCGTATCCTGGATCTCCTTTGGTGGCTGGTTTGCAAATGTCAACATGATTGGCCTTAACAATCATACTGTGACCTGCCAATTTGGTTACTGAAGCCAGTGGCACCACCAGAACCTTCAGGAAAACAAAACCAACTGTCATTCACACTCTAGACTTGAAAGTCAGAAACTACAATAAATATGAACTAGCTTGGTGAGCTGACCTCATTGTATTTCAGTCTTTCTGCAAAAGAGTATATTTTGATCCCATGAGGTGCATGATCCTCGTCTGAAGACAATTTCAGGATCTTATCATCAAATTTGTTTGACAGTTGCTCCATGTGATCTTCAAATTCTTTCAGTTTCCTCATGACACCAGCCAGTCGATGGGGGAATGCTTTGTCAAAGTTTTCCACATATTGTGCAATCAGTCTACCAGAATGGGGTACTGCATAAAATATTATCCCCTTAATGTGCTTAAGAAATGTCTTGCACATTTTGCAAGAAGAGCTTGCATGCTTGGAAGCCTCAACAGTCAAACTCTTAATGACAATACCTCCAAAACTGTGCCCAACCAGCACAATTTTATTATCTTCGTGAAGCCACCACTGACCACCTCTGCATCTTTTGGAAAAGCAAACAAACAGAGCTCTTTGTCAGAACGTTATACTGATGTGAATTCAAAATTTAAAGCCAGAGAAATTTTTCATTGAAGTTAAAAGTTGTGGCCAAGCAGTGAAATTCTAGGAACGTGGTGGAGCTATCAGTTGTCACCCCAGCATATTTAGGAAACCTAAACAAACAGAGGTCCTTGTCTGATGCTATCCTGGCCTGTGTCTGATTTTGAAACTTTTGAAAGTGTTTATGAAAACTTATGTGCAGCGATTCCCTCTTGTATCAGATATCTTATGGACTTGCTAGACAATTGCAATCCATATGATCGAACCTACTAAAGCGGATGGATTTGTGAGAGGAGACACAGTGAGAGCCGCATTACTCATGGATGAGCTCGTTAACGAGGTTGGAGCCTAAGGTTTCCACCTTTTGCACTTTCTCCCATTTTCCCCAGTTACTGGCAATGGAGTCGTAGGATACGGAGATCACTCTCACTATCTCCATCCCTAGAGCCTCTGGTAACCATTCTTGAGGCCAGCAGACATCGGTGCCACGTTGCGTCCATGTGGTTTTCCAGGACTCCATCCCGTCGAGCAATTGCAATCCATGGAAGAAGATGATAGTCAGAGGCATAATAGTCTCTTTCATTTCCGCAACTGGCCATAACTGGTGAAATTCGAAGGATTCCTACAATTGTTTGCCAGTCACATCCTCAGATTGTTGACATCATACAGTTTAAAAAAACACCTTAATACCAAAAAATATAGATATTTTCTGGCGACCAAGCACAGACAGTTAGGCTCTTACTTGACTAGCGATCTCAGGCATGTTGGTTCTTGTGGATGGAAGCCTCGACTGCTCAAAATATACAACAGCCCAGCACAAAAGAGCAAATGGAATGGATTTGATGGAAAATTCAAATAAATCGACAAATGACACAAATAAATTGCTAAATTTTGCACCTAGTATTTGCGAACGTAATATCCACACCAAAAAAAGATAAAATATAAGAATATAGATACAAGATAATATATGTGAGAGCATGAATACGAGATGTGTTGTGCAATCCGAGGTTGAGGTGGTGTTTCCGATGCAATCGTACCCTGAAGCTGTGAGAAGCGTGTAAGACTCTTTGACCTTGCGCTCCACGGGAGTATTCCAAAGTCAAAAGCAAATTTACCTGCATCAGTTAATACCTGTTCGCAGTCCAGTGTGGAATATTTATTGAAAAAAAAACACTGCTTATTATTTAATTATTTAATATTCGACCAAAATGTGAGAAAATAATGCGCATTTTGACAATGATGAAAGTCATCAATCTTTAATCAATTTCGCAAAATATTTAATTATTCTGACCCCTATATTACGGTAGGTTTTTCACCCTTCAGGAAGGATATGGGAACAAGAGCTGTTGGTCTTCAGGAAGATCAGATACCTAAAGTCTTGGCAGAAGTAGGAGAAGGTTCCAGAACGGACATTGAAGCAGCAGGGCCTGCTGATTTCTTGGAAGACAAGAGACCCAAATTTCAGACAGATCATGATGCCATGCCATACGAAGGTGCGTTCTTGATTGGGTTCATATGGATTTTGATAGAAGTTTTCAGTTCTGGATTCTGAAATCCGTAAGGAAGTAGATTAAACCTAAAAAGTGATGATTGAACTCAGTGCGCCCACATTTAAGTAAATCACAAAACTGCATGCTGCCCATCATCTTTGCAGTTTCAACTTGGTCTTTACTAGTGTTCTAGTTTCAGGTATTGGGGTGGTGTATGTGATGGCTAATTTGTTCCACCACCTGTTTTCGTCTACAGCTGGAAATGGGAAGGCAGTGAAGGCTGAGTATGAGATTGGCACAGAAGAAATGATGGAATTAAATCAAGCAGAATCAGTGGACCTGAAGCCAAATAGGATTAGGAGAGATGATCCAGACATTCGTATTTTTGAAGGACGAGAATCTGGACAATCCTTGCAACAACAGAAACTGTTTGGATTAGGTCCAGAAGAATCAAGTGGGCAGTTCACTTATGGGTTTGTCACCCATACACTGTGCAGTGGTTCTGATTTCAAGCCACGAGCCTAATCCTGCGTAGGTAAGACAGTCTTAAAAAATTTCGACCTTTAAATATCTCTTTCACAGTAACCAATGCATGAGCGCGGAGAGCCCTCGATAGTCGGCAGGTGGCCCATCCTTATGCACCTGAAAAGCGTAAAGCCCGGCGGGTAAATCGAAGTTGATTCTGCATGGCCACTTTATGGGCAAAGCCTTGGAGCATATTCAACAGTAATCTTATCTTTCCACATTGGCATTCACGGAAACTCTGGGCTAAAAAGCTGATTCTGCAACCTTTCACCCTGTACGTGGTATTGTGCAAGCCAGCGGCGTATCAACTTGGAGTAAAATTTGATTGTGGAATTTGCAACTTGCACCATGAATCAATATCCTTGTGGGGTTGTCGTGGATGGTGGAGTCTCACTATGGGGAAACACAGGTTGTTGATAGTTGATGCCAGTGTTGGACAGGTACCAAACACTGGTTCAGAACTGACCTCGTTCTTAGTCGGTTCTCAGGCAAAGAACGGATGGGTGCTACATTTTTAAAAATGGAAGTTAAGATACTCCATTCATAAGAACTGGGGGTTAAAACAAATTAAAATGTTTGATACTTGTGTAAGTTATATGGATAACTCTAGGTCCGAATCTTAGGGGTTTAGGAGTAGGGAGCCTGGAGTGTTCTTAAGGTTTACGGTTTTAGGAGGCAGAGTTTAGGTTTATGGTTAGGAGTTAGGAGGCAATGTTTTCGTTTAGTGTTAGGAGGTGTTGCTTCTTCGCATGGGAAGCAAGCAGGATTATATGTTGATTGTTGTCGGAGTTGTCATATGATTTAGGTTTTTCTTTTTTTTTGGATGTGTTTTTGTTGTGACTTGTGCTCAATGTGTTTTTGTTGTTACTTAAAGTTCATCGTGTTGGTGTTGTTGTTAGGTGTTCATTGTGTTGCTGTTCGAAGCTCATCGTGTTGTTATTTGAGTTCATCATGTTGTCGTTGCTAATCCATTTTCATTGTGTTATTATTGCAAAAAATATCATAATCTTAAAATTTAAGAATGAAGTTGAAGAACGGCTTCATACTATCTACTCTAAATGAGTTAAGAATCAGTTGTGAGAGAACTAGTGGGGCATGAAGAAAAATAAAAATAAGAAACCTGACAAGGTATGAAAAAAAATTGAGAACCTTCTTGATTCTTAAAATTAAAAAAATCAGAATGCGAACCGATGATTATGAAAAAAAGTTAATAATCGCTCAATAGTGGTTGATACCAATGTTGGGTGAGTACCTGCTTTGATGGGTTAGAGCCATTGGTTCTAGTTTTGGAACTTTGGTTAGCCAATTGGGTCCGTTTTCAAAATTGCAACTTCTTAAAGAACCAGACCTGGAACACGGTGCCAGTTCCAGCATTCATAGTTCTATTAGGCGTGGAACCAAAATCAGTATTGAGATTTTTGAAATGTTCTTGGAAAAAAAAGTAGTAGAATTGAGCTCAATTGGGTTGGTAAGAGCTGGACTAGAACTGGGTCTGATTTTCAATACTGCCTAGAACTAAATTTATTTTTCTGAAGAAGAAAACCTGGAATTGGATTCCTGGATCCATTTATGTGTGAAGCCAGAACTAGAACTGAGATACATCTAATTTAGTTTTAGAATTGGAATCAAAGGTTCTTCACAAAAGTAAAGAACTACTCACACTAGTTGATACCATTAAAGTCTTAAAAAGACAAGACTGCAATTGACCACCATCTTGGGGTTGTCATTTCCATGTTTTTTCAAATGACATACCAAAAAAAAAGTTCAACAAATTCATTAGGAAATAAAAATTATAGTGTACTTAATTGTAAATAGGGTGCTTAGAATTGATCATGAAAATATATCTAAAATATATTTAAGCCTGTTCTAAATTTTAATAAAATATTTCTTGAATATTTCAATATCTTACAGCATACCAAAAAAATGTATTTTAACCCTCTTTATGTTTGGTGTTTCATGAAATATATTTGAAGAGTCCTTAATCATCATGCTGAAACTTCATATTGTCACAAATAATGTCATCACATAAAAATAAACACTTGTATATTTCAAATCTCACACAATATGATGTGTTCTTGTGTAATTATGTAACTTCATAATTAGGTTAGTTTCACACATCTTTAATTTAATTTTTATTTTCATAAAAGAAAGTATTATTTGGACATGTTACATTTGATTTCATATCTTTTTAATACTTTGGTTTTAGGTGTCACAAATATTTTGATTTGGTCCATGAATTTGAATGTAGTAGATCATTAATTAATTAAATGACATACTTTCAAAAAATTCATGAAGAAACTAATTTCATTTGTGAAATCACATAATCTATTTGACATGTCTTTCATCTCAAATGTAAATTTACTAAAGAATGTACATTGAATCAAAATATTTATTTCAAGAATTTCACCATATTAATGTCTTTAATCACAACAATACAGAAATTATATATTAGTCAATAATGAAATTAATTTCATTTTTGAAATAATAATTTAAAAATGATTATACAATTTTAGAGGTTTTTAATTTCATAACTTAGAAAGTATTTTCATTTAAAAATTATTTAAAATTCCAATATTGATTGAACTCTCTCATGTAGTAGTTATTGGATTTAGGTTGCAAGATTTTGAATTTTTTGTCAAGAAAATATATTAAAATAAAAAAACTAAGCATGAAAGGAAAAAACAAGGATAAAGGGGTGTTGATGGAAGTGAAACTCTGATTCAAGAGCTGTATAAATTAGTGGTAGTTGTGTTAAGACAATTTAGGCCCAATTTGGTTATAACAATGCCTTTAAAAATAGCAAGCCAATATGGTATACAATTTGCACAAAGTAACAAAGTTGAGATATTCTATGTGGTATGCACATTGGGATTGACAAGTTTAGTCATGCCAATATGACCACAGTCAAGATTCACATAGTTGTTGCATACCATAGTTCCTGTGTAACCATTAGTATCTAATATGATTAGAATGGAAATTAGATTTAGTCATATCAGACATATTTAATTTTCTGATAAGTCAAAATAGGTCCATAATTATTCATTTCAGTCAAATAACAGTGATTATATAGTTGTTAGAGTCATGATGCTAGTAGTTTAAAAGAAACCATGTAAGTAAGGAAATGTGTATTGGTGGACATTTGAATTTTTGGGAATTGATAGGTTTTCTTTCTATCAAGGCTTGATGTGATGGGAGGTATTGAACCATATTTTTTTGCCAAATGGTGAGTTTGTTTTACTGTCATATTTTGTAATCAGCAAGTCGTGGTAAATTGTCTTATACAGCCTGCACTCCGATGGGTGTATATCCATTAGTGATGGGTAGCATCTCATATGCAAAACATGTGTAGGTCTTGTTGTGATGAATCATGATGTGGAATGCTGTTTAATAGGGTCTGCATTATAGCAACAAGTGTTGTAATGTGATACTAATTATGCCCTTAGTTTAGGTGCAATGAGACAAATGCATAAGGTTCCATTACCTATAACCTAAGGTGAAGATGAGCTATATGGGGGGAGGGGGCTTGGGGTGGAGAACTTCTATTCCTATCCGTGACGGTTTGCTACTTTTCAACAGCAAATAATGTTGCTGCAGTAGGAGGCTAGACAAATCAAACCAATTTAAAATACCAATTTCTAGAAGTGGAAACGTTTAATTGTTTGGTGAAGGAAAATACTACCTATGTTGCACTTTGCCAATGTCCAAAATACATAACTTAAAAGAAGATTCCTATTGCAAAAATCAGTATGAGAAACATCTCTTGATTGGGGATTCATTGTCAAGGCTCAAAATACTATAGTCTCTCATTACAGTAGAAAACCCTTTTTGGTGCGTGCCGTACACTGCATGCCTCTCTTTCTTAAATAAGCATAATAAATACAAACGAATAGAGGCACAGATTCCTACCCTGGTCCCCACAATTAATTTTGTGTTTCCTTTTTGCTTTGGAAAAGAAGACTTTCAAGGCCTTTACCCAGTGACAACTAACTTCCTGTCGATCCTAACGCCGGCTCTTCTTTGAAGGATCCCTCCTCGCTGCAACAGCCTGTCTTGAGCTATGGAGCGACGACGGTGTACGAGCTGCCAAGGCTATGGTTGTAAACTACTAGGCAATGAAGCCTTTGCCTCTAACCACCTGATTATACATCCAGGAGCAGGATCGATAGAGTTGGCCAAGCGGCGAGGACTTCCGTGGTCGTGGGTTTCCTTCGTGCAGTCATGAGCCTTGTTCTCCAATGGCCACTGCTTTCCATGGCCACCGAGGAGGTCCGTCTTCCATGCCTCCAGATAATATCAATCACTAATCACATCCTAGAAATTTGTACTTCCACGTTGAAATTGAAGGCGACTGGACTACGGTTAAACATTTGAACTAGATTCCTGAAAGTGCCTATAGTGTCCTAGAGTTACTTGGTTAGTACCTCATTTAATTTCGACTTCCATTCGTCATCCTTGTAGGATGGTTGGGACATGTGATTGGAGATGGGTTCACTGGGTTTGTCGTGGCGTCTCCACAATCCGAATGGTGTGCTGCTCTAAAGAGGAGAGATTGTCAGACTCTTCTGCGCCTCTTACAGAGAAAACATAATCTATGGAGAGAGATAGATTCCAATGGTCGTACTGTGTTGCATGTGGCTGTCATGCAAGGATGTTCGCGATTAGTGAACAAGGTTTTGAGATCTGTCAATAAATATAACCCTCCCAACACCACGTCCGCTCTGGATATGCTCGAGAATGCAAAGGATACAAGCTTGTGCGGCGCAGACGTATTTCACATAGCAGATATTGTTGGGAATGAGGTTGTCCGCAGCCTAATAGATGGCTTGGCCACTGATATTGAACCTGCAGAACAGTTTCCAGACGCCAACGACGATTTGTCTGATCGTATACAATACATTCTTGACAATCTGGATCCTGAAGGAACTGAATCATTGACTTTGAAAGAAGCTTTCGAAGATGATGTGGATTACAACTTTGTCGAACATGGACAAGGGTTGCTCTGTCTACATGTGGCTTGCAAAGACGTCCAACTAGTTGACTTCCTACAGCGAGTAATGAGACACACGAAGAACGGGGGCAATCATCTCTTACAAGCGCTTTTCGAGCTTAAGGATGCCCAAGGTCGAACTCTACTGCATGTTGCCGTCGAGGAAGATGGGCTCAGTGATAATTCGCGTGACACACACATGGCTAATATAGTTACGAAGGCGTTAGGAATTTTGGACGAGGAACCAGCTTGTGACGCTGTCACTTCCCAAAATTGTCTAAATGCACGGGATCTTGCGGGAAGGACTCCCCTACACCGGGCTGTGGCAAATAAACGTGCCGGCAGAGCAGTAATCAAAGCCCTTTTAGATCACCGTATGACAGATGTGAATGCGCTGTGGAGGAGCGATAATGTATCGACTGGAAATGTTACTGCCCTTCATTTGGCTGTTTTGCACAATAATGTTGATGCTGCCCAGTCCCTGCTGGCCAGAGACAGAACTGACGGAGATATTACATGCAAATTATTCATTGAGGCAAGTGGGATTCGGTCCAGGAACGATGATAACCCCAAGTTGTCCGGGCGGAGCTGGACTGCTTTGGAATTGGCAACCATAATGGGTGAGGTGCATATGGTGGACGCAATGTTAAAGGTATGTGACTAATATATGACTCCACGTATTGATTTCTGCAGCCTCAAATTTGTGATTGTAGCATCTTCATCAATTTTTCTGAATCATGAAGTATTTGGATTGGGATAAACTGTTAAAGTAAATGTTATGGCCGTCCTGCCTTTTAGTTTAAAAGATTATCTTCAAAGTTAGAGCTCAAGTTTTTAGGGCGTCTTGAGGAGATTTGTGAAAGTTTTGGAATGTTTTGCTTGACTTCGTATGATGGAACAAACCAAAAGCTCCAATAGCGTATATATTTGCAGTAATATGTGTACCCCATGTAGTACCCCGCTTGAGAACTGAAAGTGTCAATGTGGATGTTGATTTAATATCAATGGAGGTTGTATGTATGTAGGCTCGACGCACATTGGATGTTGGCCGTTGCTTTCACCTAGCTGCTGCAAGAGGAGATCCTCAATGTTTGCAATCTTTAATGGACAGTGCAAAGGGTGATTACTTGAACACATTCCAAAATGGTTTTGCACCTTTACATTTTGCAGTAAATGCAAGTCATCCAAATCATGAACAAGGGGATAAGATAAATCAGTTCTTATCCTTTAAGAATTATGTGAATGTTCATGGGTTGGAACGAACTGGAATGGAAAAATCTAAAACAGGAAAAATGAAGAAAGAAGGGTCGGAAACTCACGGATATGGTGGAAAAAAAGCCTGTATTAACTTATTGTTGCAAGCTGGAGTCGACATCTGGCAACCTGATAGTAAAAATAACATAGCAGATCCTGGATTTGATGCACCCCATGAAGCACGACTTTGGTGGTATGACAAAATTGCAAAAGAAAAATATAGAGCAAAAGCCAAAATCAATGCAGCGGGGACCGCAACTGCTGTGGTTGCTGCTCTTATTGCAAGCACTTCTTTTAACGGTCATTTCTCTCCGCTCACTAGTTATGATCCAGATATGAATTATCACGAACCAATCACGAAATTTCTGGTCAAAATCTTTGTTATTGCCAATTGTGTTTCATTTTATGTTGCTATGACATCCATCATGTTTGCAATCGTGCCATCTTTTCCTTTGGCCCAGGAGGGTTTGCGCGAAGAATTAGCCCGAAGTCGAACCGCTGTGCGAAACGCCATTCGAGCCCTTCTCCTGTCCATTGCAAGTTTTATTGTTTCATTTATATTCTCATCAATTGCTGTCATGCCTAACGAACTTAAGTATAAAATGCTGACCATAGCACCAGCAGTCGTAGGTGGAGTTTTTTGCATATATGGGTTTGCTAGAGTTTACTCGCAAGCGTTGAAGTTTCATTAGTAGAAACCCAAGAATTAGATATATCTATCAATGTTTGAACTAAACCTTGTGCCGAATCCTTAATGGAATGACCTTCAGAACAATTATTGCACTTATATTTATGAGCTGAATTTTGTGGGCGTCTGATTTCTTGAGTTTCCTTGTGTATTGATAGTTCTTGTCACCTAAAAAAGTAACGGCTCTTTCTTGACATTGTCTAGCAGCACTGTAGAGCTGAACATTTAGTTTTCTGTTAACAATTAAGTAACGTCATTACCTTTTTAAAACGTGGATAGAGGCCTGTAGGCTGTATCTGAATTTCAGTGAAAAAGGATTTGAAAACACTAAACTAGGGAATATCACCTGAGAGTTGAACTTGTCTTAAGAACTTCATCCAAGCCACTAATTTAACATTACTCCAAGAAAAGCCGACTGATAAGAAGCTAAGTCGTCGGAAACCCCATCATATGTTGTAGCCAAAAAAGGCACGAAGCTTAAGTTGGCAACAAAGTATAAAAAACCTTGCGTCAAGTCAACCAGTTGTCACAGCCAACAATTTCTTGTTTTAATTCCTGCCTTGTAGGAGAGACTCAGCGAAGTTGTAAATTCTCTGTATGTGTTTCTGGACACTGTTGCTACCTTTTCCATTTGGAGAGGGCGTGCAAAAGAGTAACTCAACAGGCGGAAGTTGGACTGTATCCACATGATCCCTCAAGGGTCAATATGGTCTAGAATTTGCAATCCATGGAAGAAGATGACAGTCAGATCCCTGCTCGGTCTGCTTCACTCTGGCCATAGCAGGTATCTACATTTGTTCTGAAGCCAACCGCAAAAAATGTGCAGCACAGAGAACTTAAAACCCCCAAAACTCAGACACTAGCCGGTAAAGCCCACACACAAAACAAATGGAACAATATTCGTTTATCCGCTCAGAGCTCTGGATTTTGGTTTCTGTTAATGAAAAGCTTTCACCGCTGCAGCCCAGGAGAACAGAAAGTGATTGACTCAGGAAGTGGGGAACACATGCCAGAGGTTTTGACTTTGAACCGTAGGTTTCGCACCGATGGGGAATTGAGAAGTTTTGGCAGCTGACCCAGCTTTTGGGATGCATGGGACTTACGCATGCCCCACTGAAATTGAAGGCAACACGGAGACCGAGTTAACAAACTGGCTCTGAGGTCGAGGTCATCGGTTTTTCGGGAAGGGCGTGAGGTTTTGGGACAAACGTGTCGGTAAAATGGGGGAAAGCGCCGAGGACGTTAAATCAACAATGCTGTAGCTCTAAATTAGGGCTGCTGTGACCCAGCACCCACCAGTTCACGCGAGGCGGGTTACCAGTTGGTAGATGAGGCCATTCAGGCCATTTTGGGATGAACCCAGACCAGGCGACCAAACTTTTGCCCCCTATCTCACTGCGAGGCGCTAAATACCCACTAACGAGCTCTGTCCGGCGCTGGATTCGCTTGTCTTTTTGCACACCTTTTTCGGTGTTTAGTGCCTCGCTATCTCACTCTGGCCCCCTTAATTTGACAAAATTAGACACCTACCTAACCTCACCTAACAGTCACGCGTCATCAAAGACCTTCTCCTTCTTTTTTTTCTTCTTTCTTTTCTTTTTTCTACTTAGAACTCCATCCCCATCAACGCTCTTCTTGCTCCTCCTCTTGAGAACGCCAGCAGCAGTCGGAAGGAGCAGTAGCCGGTGGCAGCAGAAGTGGGGGAAGAAGCAACATCCATCTTCTTCTTGAGAACTCTAGCAACATCCGGTAGTAGCAGCATTTTCACTGTGCGTGTTGTAGAACAATGGCAGGCTACTAGGTTCGATGGCCGGCAAGGCGTTATTAGATTGGCCAGTGTGGCAGGCAGGGGTTGTTTGAGCAATGGTAGGCGGGGGTGGGCTGCTGGATTTGTGGGGCTGCCTAGGCGTGGGTGGGTGGGCTGTTTGGTTTGTAGAGCTTGAAGCTCCCCAGCAATGGCAGGTAGGGGTTGTTCTTTTAATATATGTTTTTATTTCTTTTTTCTTTTTGTGTGTGTATGTTTTTTTCTATGTTTTTTCAAGTTTTTATTTGTCCACGTAAGGAATTATTGTTCAGTGTATTTTAAAAAATAATAATATTACAATTGTTTCTTTGTCTAAAAACATTGAATCTTGGTTCTTATGCTCAAAAGAACAACAAAGGAGCATCTGAAACCTTCCATCCTTGTGGACAATGATAAGGAGGTTGTCGTAGCAGAGGACAATGCCTTGCCTCATGGTCTATCTATACATACGTTATCTACAGATAGTTTGCCATGTTGGTATTATCTATCAAAAAATATTCTCATAATGTGGATGGAATATATTTGAGAATATTATATTTTGCTCATTTTCACACTCAAAGGGTCATGAAATAACATCCCCATTTTAGTTTAGCTAATGTTTAGTCAAGTTTTAATTTAGTCAACGTTTAACCAATGTTTAGCCTTTAAGTTTAAGTATAAATTTCATGTGGGCCTAACTTAGATACTACACAATTTATTTTAATTAATAGGTTAGGTTATTTAGTAGGTAATATTTTAAGTCAATTAAGTTAATTATATATATGTTTATGTTAATTAGGTTGGTGGATTACGAAGGTAGGTCAATAGGTTAGGTGGGTATGTAGGTATTGAAATAGACATGTAAGTAGGTATATTAATAGGTAGGTGAATATATAATAAAGTAGGTAGATGTTTAAAGGAAACCACATAAAATTTTGTGATAGCTCAAAAGAAGGAACTCAAAATTATTTGACCCAAACATGTGCCTACAGATGTTTTGGAAATGGTTAAGGTTGTATGTCCATGTTAGTTTTTCTTGAATGCTCATGGCAAGCACATGTTACACAATAAACATCTATTTTTCAAGTTTTTTGCTTAGGAATGTGTGACTAAGAAAATTTTGGATTTATTCCCCTTTCTTTTTTGTCCACACAAGCACATGCATATCTTTAAATTTTTGTGTTCACCCAACAATTTGGAATTATTCCATTAAAATATGCATTTGCATTTGTGAAATTTTGCTCCATTCCATTCCATTGATGTTTGGAAAGGGAGCCATTTTTTTCCATATTAAAATGTATTTTGATATAATGGAATGACAAATTTAACACAAAAAAGAGTAGACGTGAATGAAAATGTAACAAAAGGATGTGACAACACTATATGTGTTATAGTTAACCATGATGATCAACACATGGTGAATTGCCTTATTTTTGCATGCACAAACCCAACCCCATCACACATCATGTTT
>Ga0209611_10000082_pt1 | contig 100777 bp, 60 predicted proteins | sample S1TSphgellanicum_3_FD_187693 | JGI IMG/M metagenome (GOLD analysis project Ga0209611, IMG submission 187693) | Host-associated microbial communities from peat moss isolated from Minnesota, USA - S1T2_Fc - Sphagnum magellanicum MG (SPAdes) (version 2) | ecosystem: Host-associated > Plants >... | reverse complement strand
CAGAAAAGAGGGGCCCAAGCTCCCCGCCCCCCGCCCCCCATTGGTGTAAGGAGTCGGCCCTGAAAATTGGGAAAAAATGAAATTGAAGTGACCCAAAAAGCTCCTCATCCTAGGTTTCTTATTTTTGGTAACAGCCCAATCCTGGGGCTTTAGAACATACATAGCTATGGTCAATTGCATGCAACATAGTGAATTGGTTTTTCTAAGGTCTATTTCCAAAGGAAGGAAAAAGGTGGCTAATTTTTGCACTATGGGTACATATTCTTTTGAAAAAAAAGGGGGAAATTTTTGCTTTTAAAATGTTGTTTATAAAAAATGTTGTCAAAAAATTGTGAAAAATCATCAAAGTTTTTGAAATCACAAAATTGTCACCAAAAAATAGAAAAGGAAAAAAGAAAAAGAAAAACCGTGGTTGTAGTGGGCCCTCAAAATATTCTCTCTTTCTCTTTAAAACCAAAAAGAATAAAGCCTCTACCATCATCAACATTCTACATTGGCATGGAGATGAAACCCTGCCAATCATAAATAAACCAAAGCACCCCAAAAAAAGGGGGAATACAAAGAACAAAATGGAAGGACCAATGGCCAAGGAGACAAAAGAACCACCGAAGCATGTGAACCATGAGGGGAACATCAAGTTCCCAAACCCCCTCCTATTGCAAGAAGCATATCAAATAAGAAAAAATTGGGAGGAATGGAGGAGATACCTGCAAATAATATTGCTTCATGTACAACAAGGAACCTGTAAATGGTGACTTCCATTGTTTCTCCCTTCAGTGAAATAGAAGCTACTATACTATAAAGTGGGCACTTCTTGTAGATTTTCCAAACATTTCATTCCAAGTGAGAAATTAAGTGAACAACATCATTTTAGAATTGAAGTTAAACACAAAGGCAAATAAGGTTTACAGTTTAGGGTTAGGTTGAGGTAGATATTCAATTCAGTTGAAGCCTATTGCAACCAAATAAACATTTTCTAATTAAGTCAAGCCAAGCAATCACCCATTTGATCCAGAAGCCACGAAATTAAAAGAGAGTTGTTGGGCCTGCCCCCCACAGGCACAGGGACTATCGCATTGGATCCAACTTTTGGAAGTTTTTTGACCTTATTAGAACCGGTTTCACATTAGCTGAACCGATTTCTTTGGTGAAAGTGTTTAGACTGTTTAGATTGGAACGGAATTTTTTTGGTATTCAGAGTGTGCACACAGTTGGGTAGATGTACAACAGTTTATCTATTGGCAGGGCCAGCGTGTTTTGTGATGGGGCCTTGTTTACCTGCGTAAGGGGAGGTTCCAGTACTTGTGCATTCTACTGAGGTTTGGGAACACCCTCAGGCTCTCACGCACTTGGGTGCCCCCTCCCTCAGGAGAACGGACTTGTATGGGAACCATACCCTAATGCTTGATTATGCAATGGTTGAATATAAAATACTAGTGGTAACCCTTGCTTGCAAGGCACAGACGGTTTTCAAGTGTGGCACATTTCAAGTGGTCGTAAGGTTACTTCAAACTTGGAACACCCACTAAATCAGAGTTAAAATAAAAGCCTGGGTAGTAAATTTTAGGACTTTTTATTTATCAACTAAGCATTGGCATCTAAGCTCCACAAATGAAAACGTGTGCAAATGTAAGTTGCTTGCTCTATGCTTGTTGCAGGATAAATTTGACTAATACTCTCATAAATTGGAAAGCAAAAAAATTGGTCACGGGCCTTGCCTTGCTTTTTTGCACATGCCATATAAGCCCACCTCCTCAACCAGGTGCCTAGCTACTAGGTGCCACCTACTCTACCCTACGTTCCTCTAGCTTACCCTAGGATAGCTACCTAGTCAGGTTGGGTAGGTACTAGGTACCTAGTATGAATATGCGAAGAGAGAGGGAGAGAGATCCAAATCCGGCGTACCGACAGAGACGAGTTTGGACGGACAGGAGTCTCCGATCGGATCATCGGACGGTGCACACAGGCGCTAGGAAACAGCGAACGCGGTTGTTGATGGAAGACACTAAATGGGGGCGGAACAGGAGACAACGACGAAGGAGACGGATTGGACGGACAGGAGTCTCCGATCGGATCATCGGACGGTGCACACAGGCGCGAGGAAACAGCGAACGCGGTCGTTGGAAGGAGAGAAGGGAGTGCGGGGCGCGTGAGAGGTGGAAGGAAGCAGATCGGTTGTTGCCGGTGGGGTCAATGGCGCACTGGCATCGGCGGCGGCAACAGTAGCACCGGCAGCGATGAGGAAGCAGTTCAGAACTAGCAATGAAGGAAGGAAGGAGGAGAAGAATATTCATGGATGCGAGAATTTGTGCTCTTGTTTCCGGCCGCGGCCTTGCGCGGTGTTTACGGTTGGATTGGACGGGGGCTACTTGCACCGCTGGTTGTGGTGGTTACACTGCCGCTGCTGGTGGAGATGGTTGTTGAGATCGGACAGGGGAGCTGAGAGAAGGAAGAAAAGTAGGTCACATGTGTATGCAAGTTCTCTTTCTTTCTGTCTCTCGCGACATATCTCGTCTTGCTGGAGCACGATGATGCTTTTTTCGAGGGTTTAGGGTTGTGGGAAGATGGAGTGATGGTAAAGTTTGGAAGCTTATTCGTGGTGATTGAGATGCACGAAGAAGGTGCATGAGGAAGTTCGAGAATCGGTGAACGAGAGGAGATGCCCTAAATTATGAGCTGGAAGTGGAAAGGGGAGGAGAAGCTAGGGTTTTTAGGCGAGTTTGTTTTAGGAGGAACAAGTTGGGAGCAGCGAGAAAGGATTGGGAAGTTTCGAAGCTTTTCAGGGTGCGAGAAATCACCGAGCACAGAGTCATAGCTTCTTGGGTAAGTAAAATACATATGGAAAGAAGGTGTCAAGAGAAGATCTTTGCAGTAATCGACGTTGCGTGCTGTAAGCATGTGTTCTCAGTAATAAAGTAGGGTCCGTGTGTGAGAAGGTTTGACAGGATTTGTTATTCGCTTTAGTGAAACACCAGAACCTTAAAATGAGAGCTTTTGCGCGGTTTAAAGAGTCAAATCATGGTCTGCAACCTTCCTGGGATACTGGGGATGCTGGGGTGGCTTTTTCCACTGAGATAGGTGAGAGGAATGGAAGCTGTTCTTATGTGTTGCATGTGCCTTTCGTGTAGTTGGTGCTTTGTTGAGTTTGTTGGAACTCAGTAATACCTGCTGCTGCTGCTGCTGTTGTTTTTAGAAATCTGTGTCCAGAGAGCTTAATCAGACTCTTCATGGAACAGGAATTTCCAAGGGCTGCTGTCAATGCCTTCATCAGCTGCATCAGAGATAGAATGAATCTACTGTTCTCATCTTGAGAAGGGTTTCCTCTTAAACTGTGAGATTCTTGTGAAGACTGTCCTCAGATGACCTTTTATAGTATTCCCAGATGCAATAGGTAGCTGGTTGTGTTGTTTCAAGGTCAAAGAGTTGAGGAGAGTCAGTGGCTGAAGATTTCTTGAAGGAAGGAGACTGAAATGGTTCTTTTACATCAGGGGTCAAGAGAATAATGTGACAGATTTTGAAGGGCCGATTGTGTTGCCACAGTGTTTTGAAAGGAGGCTGTGACACTCTAGGAATGTTCTTATGAATTCTTGATTCCACATCTGTGGACAGAAGAGCAAATAATGATTGAGGACAAGGGACGGAGCGGCATCATGAAGAAGATTTCGGGATCTATGACAAAGTCACGAAAAGATCCCCCAAAACCATTGAAGCGGGGAGATGTCCACTTGTATGGGGATTTCAGTCCTTATGCTGGAGATCAGCTAACTTCTCCTCAAGTAGCAACCTCTGTCCATAATGATGGACGCAGACCCACAAAAGAAAATTTGACCAGGAAATCAAGCCTTGGAGTGGGAGGGAGGGATGTTGCCAAAGAGATGGAGGAACTTTGTGAATTATTAGGTGTGGAGTTCAATGATGGCCTTGGTATACCTGTTGATTTATGGAAGGCACAAAAGTCTCTTGGCAAACAACCTGCATCTCCAATCAGCAGTCAGCCTGTTTCTCCCATAGGTGCACCTTGTTCTTCTACTTATTCTTCCTCAGATGGGGATGATTTTAGATTTGATTTGCAGCCCACCAGTTTTGATCTAAGTTCCCCTTTTGCATCTCCTATTCTGTCTCCTGTGATGTCTCCTGGTAGATATGCTGGAGAAGAGCATGAGAAACAGCTGTCTCCTGCTCCTAGACAGTCTACTCCTCCTCTTGACATACCTCAGAAGCCTATAGACCATCCTCAAAAGACTGCAGATCACTTTCATCCCTCATCTGGGTCTGCTTTTCGGCACTTGAAAGAGACTTCAATTTCATGTGGACCAAAATCCCTTGAAGGACACTCTGAAAGTGGGAAACATGCAAATGAAGGGGTCAAGGCAGAAGTCCTGGCAGGGGATGGAAGTGGAGTCAGGGTTGTGAAGGATTCTTTGACAATGGAAGTGAGATTACCTCCCTTGTTGGTTGGACCAGTACACACAGATGTAGGACATGTTTCTGTCAAAGATTCAGCAAGGAGTCCAAGTAGATCAATACACTGGCATACTCGAAGTCCTCCACCAGTGGAAGCCATAAACCTCAACTCTGTGCCTGCACTTTCAAATGCCTTGGATTCTGCACAGCAGCCTTTGACTGAACCATTTCTGGATGTGTCTCCAGTAGATGACACTGCAGATGTGGTTCCAGGAATAGATTCCAAGCTAGAAAGTGACTTCACTTTTGTGGTGCCGAAAGACAAACTGCCACACGTGCAACAGAAGAACCTGTCATTTTGTTGTGAATGGAGGAAAGGTGATCTATTGGGCAGTGGATCTTTTGGAACTGTGTATGAAGGACTTGGCAACAATGGATGTTTCTTTGCAGTGAAAGAGGTGTCTTTGTTAGATGAAGGCAGGCAGGCTAAGCAGGCTATTCTACAACTTCAGCAGGAAATTACCCTTCTGAGTGAACTGAAACATGAGAATATTGTTCAGTACCTGGGCACACAAAGAACAGAGGACAAACTTTACATCTTTCTAGAGCTTGTAAGCAAAGGGTCATTGGCGTCTCTGTACAAGAGGTATCCCATGGTTGAGGAACAGGTTTGTGCATATACTCACCAAATCCTTCATGGTCTCAAATACCTCCATGACCGCAACATCATTCACAGGGATATAAAATGTGCAAACCTTTTGGTGGATGTCAATGGAGTAGTCAAGCTTGCTGACTTTGGAATGGCCAAGGAGCTAGATAAGCTGGACAAGCTAAAGTCTGTTAAAGGAAGTCCATACTGGATGGCTCCTGAGGTGATTGATTTCACGAAGACTTATGGTATTGCAGCTGATATTTGGAGTCTGGGTTGTACAGTGCTGGAAATGGTAACTGGGAAGCCTCCTTTATCAGAGCTAGACTGGCCAGTAGTTCTTTGGAGAGTTGGACATGGGGAGGCCCCACCCATCCCTGAGAATTTGTCAGTTGACTTAAAAGATTTCATTAAGCAATGCTTGGAAGTGGATGTTAACAAGCGGCCCACTGTTGATATTCTCCTTCATCACCCCTTGGTTTGTAGTAAGCCCATGTCTGGTCCTTTCAAGCTTATAGCTATGGCAGATCTCAGCACCATTGCAGAGGACAAGTCCTTTCACTCCTCAACAATAGGGAATACTGATCCTGCTGGTGGAGAGGTCAAGAACCATACTGAGGATGCTGTGTTGAGAGTTGTGAGGGGGAGACAGGGCCGTTCGATGAGAACTATACGGAATGATCTCAGCATGAGCTCTAACTCTTATGGAAATCCTTCATGATCAGTGTTGTCCATGGTTGGCATTTTCTCACTGAGAATGGGCGTGAGTGCAGGAGGCAGTTGCTATGCTGCCACGAATTCTTGGATTAGCCAGTTTAGAAGTGTCTCTTTACACTAGGTTCACCTTCTCTCTATCAGAAACCTATGTAGAGCCTGCTGATGTCCATTCATTTTGCAACTTCTTCTTGTGGCCCTCTCCTGCCAACAGCAAACCCATGTGAGTGTTCATGGTGGAAATAGGCATAGGTAGATGGTGTTCTTGCCTAGCTCAGGCACAAAGGATCACCTGAGATTACTCATGGTTACTTGACAATGCAGGCTAGGAGTACCTCCAAGGCCAATCTCCAACAGGATTCAGATCCAACTGTTTTATTTTGTATTCCTCCCAGGGGTTTGAAGCCAACCATGGATGGATATCCTAGACTCTAAAGGTGATCTGTGAATTGACCATTATCTTTACAGTGTTTGGGGTACTTCTCTTGTGGGTGGGAGCTTGACATGTATAAGACAAAATAAGGTACTTCTGTTGTACATGCTTTTACTTTGCTCTTTGAGTTTTGATGTTTGATGGGATGGAGAATAGCCCTGGGCTGTGTTTTCTAACAAAATGGATGAATGCTGAATGAAGAACTGAAATATTAGTTTCTCCTTGATGTCTGCAGAGAAGTGAATTTGGGACTTCCTAGCAATAAATCTTGTAAAATACAGGCAATGACTGAAGCAGTTTTCAGTGAAGTGTTTGTCTTAGTTGCTCATGAGGCTGGAAGAAACTTGAAGAATGGGCTTTATTGCCATGTGTGACCGAGATTCAACTATGTCACTGGCAGGTGAGGCATGTTGTTAGCAGTCATGTGTCATACACAGTTAACCAACTTAACAAGAAAAAGGGTCGTGAAATTGTTCTTATGGACATGGGAATTTGGAAGAAGAGAACAACCTACATAAAAGGTTCCACTTTCTATACACCTGTATTGCTTTGGAAATCTGGGAGTAGAAGGATCTGAGGATTAGAGGATGTAGCTGAAGGAGCTTGGTGTTGCAGAACTTGATTTTGTAGCATTTTAACAGTGCATATTAATGTTCAAACCATTGCACCTTCTAAGAACATTTTGTTTTCAATTGGGAATGTGAGCTATCAGTCTATGGTCCAGTCTTATAGGTCCCTAGAACCATGGCAACTGTGAGTGTAAATGCCATGTATTTGAAGCCAGGAGTTGTTGGCTCAATGTAATTTAACCTGACAGAGCTCAAAGCCTGTCTCAGAAACAAATGAGAATATCCATTTGACTGTCTGGGTATTGGAAAATGTTGTTGGCAAATATTTCAGGAATGTTCAACAGGCAATGGTTTTTATTTTATGCACTGAAGATCAATTTGGTTTCTGGTCTTCATCAGTCTCTGTCTATTTAGTGTCCTTATTCAAAATGAAAGTTTTGTGGTAGTGTATGGGACCAGAAATGAACCAATTGAAAAGCATGCAGTGCTGCATATCTAACTTCATTGTCCTCTGAGCTCAGAAGAGAACTTCATTGTCCTCTGAGCTCAGATTTGTTCAAATTCAACCTCAATTCAAGAGGGAACAAAGGACCCAAGCTTATGACTAAGGTTGGATATTTTGATCAGGGTAAAGCCCTAGTGTGGGGGCATTCCCAAAATAAGGGGCCTAGGATGAGGTGGAAGCTGAGTTGGCCCTGCATTTTAGGAATGCCCCCCTCCCGGGGGCTCTAACTCTTCCAAAGCACAAGGTGAATATTGTCATGAAAGGGAACTTTTGTAGACCCCCAAGGTATAGGAGGAAAGGGTTCTTACAACTACTCAACAATGGGAGAGATCCTACACCTATAAGTAGACAATTTCTCTCCCACTCTTATGGAGTAGGTGGAAGATCCCTCCTCGAAAAGAGGAGGGATATTGATCTATGAAGCAAGGTAGTTTGTTTTGCTTTGTCTCGCAAACCACAGTGCTTCATGCTGCACTCTTGGTATTTTTGGAAGCTCTTGATGAGTAGGGGTGCACTGACTTGGTTTGAGACTGTTTGCAACTACGGTGTGGAAGTTATTGATTATTGAACCGTTTTCTCAATGAAAACTAGATAAAATTGAAACTGAAAACTACACTGGAATTTGGGGGCATTCTTGCTGTTGGTGGAAACCCTGGGCAAGTCAGATTCAATAAAGTTTATTTCACAATTTTCAGAGCTAAGGTGTTTAAGATATTGATTTTTTGAGTGGATATTGAGTGCTGGAAAAAAAAATAAAAAATTGCAGAAATTGGGTTTGGAAGGAAAAATAAGTTGAGACCCTCAATGTGTTCACATTGTTGAATTTAAAAGTTTTCAATTCTGAAGATTAAAGAATGTGTTCACACTTGAGTCAACAGCAGAGCCTACACTAGTATACATGGACATAAGGTGACCTCCAATTACATTAGGAAATGTCTCTTGGTGTTTTACATTAAATAAAGTAAAATTAGCATAGAGTTTGGACACATTCAATGGCATCATTCTACATGGTAGTTAAAAATTTCATGCCTAAGCATTCTTATTCTTTCAAAAATTATTGAATACAATGTTCCTGTGTTCTCAGCATTGAAATTTCTACCCTGATTGCTGGATTACCATGGCAAGTTCAATGCAGCAGTGTCAAATAATAGTTTTGTTTTGAAGATTCCATGTGGAAATGTACGATAATTCTGAATATTCTCAGGGCATTTTCATTCACAAACTTTTGTTCTTGAGAAAAAACAGTTTGTGATAATTTCTGCACTGCTGAAAATAATATTTAATCAGTGTTGTAGCTGGTAAGATCATCCCCATTATTTGTCTCTAAGTGTGTCCAAAATCCAAATAGTCCATGTGACCTCGGAAAGGCCTTTTAAGTTGTGTAGTCATAAGCTAGAATCATTCATGGTTTTTAATTCCATGAAATTAAAATTCATGGAAAGAAATGGAATTGTAGTGTAGACCAGAGGTTGATGAAAGTTAAAATGATTAGAAGAAACAGTTGCGAGTCCATTGCTTTTTTTATGTCCTCAATCGTAAGGAGTTAAAAACATACAAATATGTTGAGGGTCTTTACAATTGCTGTAGTTTTTAGGGTTTGAAACCCTTGACATGTAAGTTGAATGATTCATGGAATCCCATTTACAATCTCTAGTCACAACATGTATTGTGATCCAAAGATTTGAAATTTTGAATCAAAGTGCTTGACGACAAACCATAGATGGAAGTTCACCATCACAATATTTTGAAGATAGAGGTACATAATGAACAACATATATGACCATTCAAAATAAATATTTTGTTCAAAAATCATAATTCGTTCCCTTCTTTACATGAATTCTTTGCTTGTCAGTTGGAGACATTACTTTTGATACACTAAGGATCACCAAATGAACAACCAAATAGGTAGTAATGGGTTTGTGAGCACTGTCATCTCCTTTGGGGGCATCCTTACTTTACATTTCTACTACAATGGATTTCACCAGCAAAAGAGCATATGGGCATAAGCAATGAAAATTCTGGTTCATTTATAATTTAGTGCAATCTTGGGATGAGAGGTTCCTAGGCAAGTGCTTTAGCTTTATTGTGCTCTCATTTTGATTTAAGAGGGTGTGCATCCCATAACAGGCCAATTTCCACTTTCAAACTGTTGTTTGTGGCTATGAGAGTAAATTTGTGTTTTGCCCATGATTTTGCATTTGACCTATGCAATTACAGGAGACTCAACTTACTTGAAATTTTACAATTTTCTGCAAAAGGTTAAAATTCTATTTAGATATAAATTTGGCATTCAATCCTTTTGAAGGCAGTCAAAAATTGTTATACCAAATGTCAACAAAAAGGCTCTTTGCATAGGCCTTTAGATGGACCTAGAACTGGCCTCGAGCGGAGAACCAACTAACACTGGTTCATCCCGAACGTGTCCAGTACTTCAGGTAGTGTTCACTGCTGACACACTAGGAACAAGCTGGAGCGCTGTGATTATGCTTCTAACAGTTTAAAAAAATGAGAAAATAATTAAATAATGATTCATTACAAAATATTTTCTGCACTTCTAATTCATAATGGGGGTTTTCTAAAAGTGCCCCACTGGGTTTTCTAAAAGAGCATTATGAGAGCATCTCCAGCGGTGCTCAGTATGTCACCCAAAAATATTTTTCACATCCAAGTTTAGTTATGTAATCTTTTGCAACCCCACCCATAGAATTGGAGCTGGGACATTAAATAGGTGGGGGACTACTAATAGCAAACCACCTGAACCAATGACTATGATGGGCTAATAAGAAACAGTGAGCAGTAGTTAGATCATATTTATTACACCATTTTTCTGCAGGTGCACAACGATGCTGGGCCGTTTACCTGGCACGGCAACCTGCATGCACACACTTATGCTGAGCCAAAACCATTTTCCTGAGCCAAACCGGCAAATGTTCATCCAATTTTACTGTGCAGGATCACATACTGAGCACCGTTGGAGATGCTCTGACAAGGTGACACTGTACCTCATTGGGTGGTCAAAATCAGATACTAGCATACCTGTCTCAGGACCTAAACACACAAAACATTGTTAATTGTACTGTGAGTCTGGCCAAAGAGGGGGCCAATTATGAAGCAGTATTTATGTGAAATTTGCCTCAAAAACACCCCTAACATTCTAGTGCAGTGATAGCTAGACCCAAACCTAGATTGAAATCTGGCAATTCTTTGCCACTAAAAAATTCGCTTCCTAAAAGGTTTTTGGCAATAGTTTGCCAGGCAGGTCTCTCACAAAACATTTTGAGCATGCTAAGCTCTGGTTGAAGCTTAACCAAACCCATATGAAACGTTGTTCAAATTGGAATGTCCAACCCAGGCCTGAACTCAATGTATAGGGTGTGAGAAATGGATTTTGTAATTAAAGGTTTCAGGATTTTTTTTTATCAAGGGATCAGGTTGGGGATTATTACCTCTCTAGTAAGGGAATTTGGATATAATGCTATTAGGTATCTTGAACATGTTCCTCACACCTGGAGTACCAATCAGTAAGTTGAATGAGGCCTACCATTAATTAAGTATTTCTTGCACTCCTGATCAATACTTTCATTAATTAAATTAACTTGGGAGGTTTCCCATAGATCAAGATTATTAAAGTAACTTTGAATAACCTTGTCCTATACCCCATCATTAATTAGAATTGAGAGAATTACATGTCCAGTTCAACTAATTTTAGGATGATATAGTTCCTAGTAGTGCATGTGAGTTATAGAAGAAGTGAGTGGTGTTGAAATTATTAAGATGTTGTCATTGTCGTGTACAATATTAGTTAAATGTTAGTTTACTTACTGTCATCAACATGTTTCCTCTAAACATGCGACAATGCTTTTTTATAGATATTCAAACCTTGGGGTTTTGGAAATACAATTCTTGTATCATTTTATAATGGTATCAAAGTTATAGAAAGCTACATGGGTATTGATTTTCTAAAGTTTGAAAGTTAAAAGGGTAGTGATTTGTTGAGTTTGATTTTGAAGTTGCTTTGAGTCTATATTATTAAAACTTGTAGAGAGCTTTACATTATTGTTGGTTGTAATCAAAGGGCACTATAATTGTTTATTTATTTTAATTAAATTTTTAAAGTATGCGTAGTCAATATGTTTGGACAAGAAAATAGTATAGTTGAAAACAACAAATTAGAAGGGGAATCAAATATGATTTTTGGAAATTTTGAATTTAGACAATCTTGAAACGAAAAGAATTGTGGGAGTTTGTGTAGCCAAATGAAGATGACACACCATCTATTATTTGGTTCTTTTTTATCCTAAAATTGTTGATATGATTAGGAGGGCCAAAATGAAAGCTTTGCCCATAATTATGTTGTCCGTAAAAAATCAGATCATCCCTTATATTTTCAACGTCAAGAATCTTAAAGAGTGTTGGGATGTCTTGAAGAGATGTTTTGAAATGTCTTAACAATGCTAGAAGGTTGACTATTCATCACAAGTTTTCCAACCTCTTCATGGAGGAAGGATCTAGTGTTGTAAATTTTATGCATAATCCAAAACATTGTCAACTAGTTAAGTCGCTTTGGTGGGCTACTTGATAAGTGCATCATTGTGGAGCAAATCATAAATGTTTTACCATTTAGTTTTAATATTTTAGCTAGAATCATTTCTAGTGAGAAAGACATGCCAACTTTTGAAGAAATTGTCATGAGTCTAGAATTAAAAGAAAACATGAATCCAAATTGTAATCGTCACCATAATGAAGAAGCTCTTGTCTTCAAGTTTCAAAAGGTGCTTCAACAAAGACAAGGCGAACTGCATGGAGGATTCAATTGCATAGTTAGCAATAACCATGCTAAAAGTTTTGAAGGACTTGGGAATTCTTCCGGTCTTTACAAGTTGACAACTCATGTTTCCAATGTAGAGTTGAACTTGGTTGAAAATCTTGAAGAAGTCTTTCTATGGCGCAAAAGATTGGGACATCTGAGTTTCCAGAATGTATTCCATTTGAAGATAAGAAACATAGCAATTGGGTTGTCGGAATTGCCACTTGTTTCATCAACATGTGAATGTTGCCAATTGGGGAAACAACATAAAGAACAATTCCCAAGGAATAATGAGAATTGTGCATCTCAAATTTTGGAGTTCATTCACATAGATTTGTGTGGCACATTAAAACATTCTTTTTAGGGGGTTCAAATTATTTCATCACATTTACAAATGATGGGCGTACTTTCTTAAATATAAAAGCGAAGCATTGACAAAGTTCAAATGCTTCAAAGTTGAAGTTGAAAAACAAATTGGTAAGAACATAAAAGTTTTTTGATCAAATTAGGGAAGGGAATATCTTTCAACTAAGTTCAACAATCTTTGCAATGTTTTAGGTATCTAGAGGCAAATCATTCAAGCATGTTCACCACAACAAAATGGGGTGGTAGAACAAAAAAATAGGACAATTCTTGATAGAACTCGATAATTGGCTTTCGGTTGCAATTTACCAAAATTTCTTTGGATTAAAACCGTTAATGTTACAAACTATCTAGTCAATAAGTCACCTACCAAAGCCAATTCTAGCATTTCCCATGAAGAAATGTTTTATTACATAGTACTTAACTTGTCCCATCTTTGTGTTTTTGGTTGTGAGGCATATGTACACATAGGTAAAAAAGATAGGGAATCAAAGTTATCCCCACAAGCCATCAAATGTATATTTATTGGTTACGATCATCAATCCAAAGCTTATAGGTGTTTCAATCCCATTTCTAGAAAAACTCTCATCACCATAGACATACATTTCAATGAAAATATGTTTAGTCCTACAAATAAAATTAAGATAAATGGTTTAGATCATGTAGAAGATATAGTTATCCAAAGTCTTGGGTCATCAAGTTGGACTAGTTCATCTCTTGACATTTCCACTAATGTTAAAATACAAGCTAGAATCCATATACACCCAATTGAAAGCTCACCTAGTCATGATGCAATAATAGATGATAGTTCATTTGAAGATAGATTAGTGTCACAACCTACAAGTAATACTATGACTACATAGTAGTCTAAAAATGAAGTTTTTCCTTTTTTCATTTTATGATAGTCTACACAGATCCACAGCACACCAACACATTATCGTAATTTCTTTGGCGTGGGTGAAACAATTAAGGAATGTTAGAGCTTTAATGAGGTTATCAAAGTTCAACGATGACAACATGTGATGGATAAAAAAATGGAGTTTATACAATATGAAAAATCACATTCGTTGAAATCACACTACCTTACAACTAAAATTTAAAAAAAAATTCATATACAATTGTTATGCAACAATCCCTTGGGTATTTATTTTGCAACTATCCCTTTACAAATATGGTGTATTAACAAATAAATTACCACATTAGAAAATCAGTTTATTGTATGATAGTTGCAAGTGAGTTGAAAATGAGTTTTTTATACAATAATTTATACACATTGTACATACATATGTAGTTAACCATGTTTGACTTTTTTAGGAATTGCATTATAATTGCATGTGGCAATTATTTAGAATTATTATAAATGTATCACTAAAACAATAATTATGTTGCAACTAGTGTACAATGTACATACATGTGATCATGCACATGTTCACATTTTCACCACCCATTATGGGATACATTTGCAATTAATTTTCGATTATGATTCCCATTGATACAATTAGTATGGTCATTAGTGTGCCACTATTAAAGTACTATTGTTCAATTATGTTATGATTATAATACAACTATTTATAACTTAGTAAGGATACATATTCGTTAGTTATTTATATTTTCATCATATTGGTTTCATTTTGAGTGATTGAAAATGTTATGGGAACGTTATTTCAAGTTCTAGACATCATCTTTGAAGTGCAAAGGAAAATGAATAATGAAAAAATAACAAGAAGAGAAATAAACTTTCCAATTTACAAACACGTTTTTTTTCTTTTCTTTGGACCCCTCCTATTTCCAAACCTCATAATTTTCTTATTTCTTATTCATTTTAAACGATGTAAAGTGCTATAGGAGTGCCACCTAAAGTTCTACAAATCATATTTGAACTTTAATAGTAACATAATAACATACAAGGAATTTTGTTAGTGTTTGGGAATTAGCCTTTGTTGCATTTGATGGTTTGTTTTTTTGAGTTCTTAACACCCTTTACTTTGAGAGGCCATAACTTTCTCAATTCTATTCCATTTTTGACGATTTTTTGTTCACTAAATGTGACAATATGAAGGGTTCAAGTTTGTTTAAACACCAAAAACAACAGAGCCCTCCCCTTGGATTTGGCTTGCTTTGAATGCATAAGTGTTATAGTTGCAACTCAATTTGCAACTAATGATTAATTAAAAGATTTAACCCATATGTTTTTTCTTCGAATCCCATATTATAAACTATATAAAAAAGGCTTGTTCTCTTATGTTTTCACATTAAAATAAATGTGCCATTTTGGGATGAATTTAAAAAAACTTCACTTAAAGGCAAACCATAAAATAAAAAATAAAATTTCATGGCTATTCTTTAATGCATTTAGTCTTGTGCTTTCCTACTTGTTTACCTTCTTTACTAGGTAAGTAACTAGGTCCTACTTTTCTACCTATCTATGTAGGTAGGTAGGTAGGTCCTAGGTAAATATGTAGGTATGTAGGTTTTAAGACCTACCAACCTACCTACCTATGGTTAAGTACAACCTACCTAGCTATTAAAATAAATATTTTTATTTATATATTTTTTCCAAAATATAATTAATATGCCATGTGAATTTTTTGATTGTGCCATGTGTCATAATCTCGAACCATCATTAATAATTATAATGGATGATGTAGATCAATATTTTGAAAAACAATTTATCCAAATTTTTTCATAATGCCACATGGTAGATTTTAATAGATGGATGATAATTATTGACATCAACATGACATCATGGGTGTAGTTATAATGGAGTTGCATAGTAGTTGAAATCAATTGTTTTGATTGAATTGTAATTGAATTGCAATGAGTTGCACCGTATATATGGTAAATTGCAATTCTAAAATTCATGCAATTTTTTTGTTAGCACTCATGACATATAAATACAGTGAGTTGCAAGTGTCTTTTGCAACTCAAAAATTGAATTGCAAGGTTAGTTGCAAAACACCCTTTTTTTTCATAGTGATACAAAAAAAATGATATTTGGGATTTAGTGGAATTATTAGTTGGAAAAAGGCCAATTTTTGGCAAGTGGGTTCACAAACTGAAATAAGGGCCAAATCATGTGGAGACTTACAAAACAAGACTAGTTGCAAGGGGTGATGAACAACATGTTGGGATAAATTTTGAAAAAACATTTTCTCTCCTTGCAAAATGGGGAACACTACGGATGATTTTAACCTTAACTACCCAATCAAATTGGGAATTATTTCACTTAGATGTGAAAATTGTTTTATTGTACAAAGAACTGTAAGAAAAAGTCTACATGATTCAACTTGAGGGATTCGTTATTGCTAGTCAAAAAAACAAAGTCTATCATCTCAAGAAAGCTCTTTATGGTTTGAGACAAGCATTACGTGCTTGGTACTCAAATATAGATGAATATTTAAAGGAAAAAGGTTTACATCATAATAGTGTAGACTATAATTTGTATTATTGTTTTGAGGATGGCTAGGCCGTTATTTTACTTTTATATGTAAATGACTTATTTGTCACTGGAAATCATAGGAAGAAGATTAATTAGATGAAATAATAGTTGATGCAACATTTTGAGATGAAAAATCTAGGAGAAATTAATCATTATTTCAAAGTCAGATTCATAATTTAGAAGAAAGTATTTTTATGTTTTAGGAAGATTACAGAATCAAAACATTGGAATTCTTTGGACTTGCAGAGTGCAATTCTTGTTGAATTCCAATGAGTGAAATGAGTGAAAATGTTAAGCTTTTTATTGACATGGGAGCTCTTGAAGTAGACTCATATTTCTAGCAAAAAATGATTGGGAAACTTCTTTATCTTACCAACTTTAAACTAAACATTTCATATTCTATAAGAGTTTGTAATAGATTCATGACTAAGCCACAAGTCCTTCACTTAGATGTAATTAAGCAAGTGTTTAGGTATTTCAAGTGTACGGTTGATCATGGAATACTTTTTAAAAAGAATGGATTTAAGAAGATTGAAGGTTTTATAGACGTTGATTGGGTAGGTGATCAAGAGAATAGAGGATCATGATCAACATTTGGATATATGTTTCAGCTTGGGTACAACCTCGTCACATGAAATAACAAATGTCAATTGACTATGGCCATGAGCTCTACAAACGTTGAGTATGGATCATTAGTAGAAGGATCGAAAGAGTCAACATGGTTGAAAAAACTCACAACTGAATCCAAAAAATCACAATTGAATTGGGGATTTCAGAGGAGGTAGAAGCAATAAAAATTTGGTGTAATTATATGAGTAGTTTCAAGATTGCTAAAAACCCAATCCTACATGCCCACACCAAACATGTTGAAGTACACCATCACTATGTATGTGAACAAGTAGAATTGAATCACATTGATGTTGCACACGTATCTTTAAACAATCAACTTGTAGATATGTTCACTAAGCCTTTGGGCAAAGTGAAGTTTGAACAAATCAAATCCAAATTAAGAGTAAATCTCATTGAACACTCTTTTCAAAGATTAAAAAAACAATAAATTTGACTTTATGTTATATATTGATTGGGTGTGAGAGGAGGTGATAGAATTATGCCCCTAGTTCAACTAATTTTAGGATGAATTAGTTCCTAATGATTCATGTGAGTTCTAAAAGAAGTGAGTGGTGCCAAAATTATTAAGATGTTGCCATCGTCATGTACAATATTAGTTAAGTGCTAATTTAATTATTATCACCATCATGTTTCTTCTAAACATGTGACAATGTTTTTTTGTATATATTCAACCCTTGGGGTTTTGGAAATACATCTCTTGTATCATTTTGTCAAGAATGTCAACAAAAATTTAAGTTCGTTATAATTATAAAAAATGTGGGGTGATTGTTTTTTACTTAAAAGTCTTTTGTAATGTAATAAACATAGGCAAGAAAGGCCTCACCTTAGGAATTCATGCTTTCATTAAGATGTTGGCCTAAGGCACATTCTTTATTTAGCCTCCCTCCTCCCCAAGGTGTTCTTATTTATGTTTCAACACAATAGGAATTACAAAAGTTATGATTTTTTGTAATAAAACACTATTAAAGTTGTTGGTTGTTATAGTGTTCAAAACATTGTTTTTGAAATTGTTGATGTAGACATTTATCCCTTGATGTAGACAATCAATGTATAGATTCGTACCTTGAAACTATTTAACCTTAATCCCTATCTTTAACCTTGGGGTATTATTAGGAATTTTAAATCCAATGGGGTTTAAAGCAACTTGTATGTTCAACTTGCATCAATAAACATATTTTAAGATCTATTTTTTGAACATCCTAGGAACAACATAAAAGGTTGGTTGGTCATCAACCTAACTTCATTGTCATACAACAACCAATGTGACCAACTGGTGATCAATCTAGTTGAAATTAGCAACAAAAGGGTTTTACAAATTACAATTGCAAAAAAAACACCTGAAAAATTTAGATACACATTTCAAGAAACATTCATTTATTCTTGAATCCAATAGACAAACATATCAAATTCAAATGTAATTATTGGTTTGTTAACATGGGCATTGAATTGCACCTTGTAGTTGTAACAACTTAGTGTTTTCTCATTGGATGTTATTTTTCGACAAAGGAAAATCATCCTACAATTAATGATCTATCTTTAAAGACTATGCTAAGCTTTGGAAATCGAACCTAATGTTGAAGAAATCTCATTAATCCAACATTGGATGAAGAAGTTAGAAAATTTCAAAGTTTTTAACACTTGTTATTTTTCAATTACTTTTTGAAAAATTTGATAAATTTTCAAAAATTCTTGTCACTTCCAAAAGTTTCCTTTCCACATGCAATTGAAATTCTAGGTTCTAATCTAGCATTAAAAACTTTCAGACCTTAAAAAGGACTTAAAACCTAGTGGCAATTAGGTTCCAAACTTTTGGCAAGTCTACTAATTCTAGAGTAATAATTTCAATATCTAGGTTTTGGCCGTAATATTATAAAAATCTAGGTTATTGGATTTTTTTTGAAATCTAGGTTTTTGGGTAGATTTTGAATTTCATTTTTGATTCGATTTTGAAATTTTTTTTGGGCACACATTTGAATTTTAAAAAAAATTCATGCAATTTTATTTTTTTAAAGAAATTTAAACTTAATTTAATTTTCTGAAATCAAAATTGAAAATTTTAGATGGATGACACCTTGTTTTTTGGATGAACTTTGTTGATGTTGTGTAGATGATGAGGTGAATGATGATGTTGTTAATGATGTCAACTCTAGATGACCACTTGTGGATGCAAACCAGATTGCTCCTTGGATGAAGATTTGGAAAAACTATTGCCACATGCACCAAGCCCAATGATGGCAATGTGAAGTTTTCTTGGTGATTGCAATGAAGGTTTGTGATAACAATAGACTACCACGGTGTGATGATGGAGGTTTTGAGGGATTTTATCCTTGGATCACCTTTGTAAAAGATGATTCAAGAACACCCTTGAAAGGTGAATGGCCCATTAAATTTTTCAAATTAAGAATGTGTTGTTGCTTTTATATGCATTGAAAGTTTCCTTCTCATGAAAATTGCAAGAACTTAAAAAATGACAATAGTTGGAATGTCAATTTAGATTATGTTTGCATTTTTTTCCGATATAATTTGTAAGAAAACTTTTGAAGCTGCCCTTTTCAAGTGCTTCCAACAAATCCAAACACAATGAACATTAAGCAAGATTTTACTTATATTTTGATTTTGGTGTATGTAGCTGAAAGTGAAAATGAAGATTGTGGTGTAACAATAATGATGGTGGTGTTTGCATTTGTGGTGAGATTTGTCCCCTTGACATGGAACATCAAACAAATCAAGAATTAATCTGATTTAGAAGATAAGGACAAAAACACATATGAACTGTAACACAAGCTCACCAACTTGGCATCAAGATATGTTGTGTTGCAAATTATCTTTGTAAACATGGATTCAAGATTGCCCACTTGAAGTGCTATGTGCATGAATATTTTGAATTGCATTCACCTACAAGAATTTTGTCTTCAATGCTATCGATAAAATATTGAATTTAATCTTTTTCAACAACCTCCTTCTTTAAGACTTTTTTGTGGATTACCTATGAAATAAAAACTTGTTAATTTCAATAACTTGTTGATTCTAGACCAATTGGGGGTTCAACTTCTCCTTCATTACATTTTTCTTAGAACAATAAAAACTTTTAGCCTTTTAACAATGGTTGTCTCAAATGAATCACAAAAACAAAATTCAACATTGGATAGTTTGGATCTTGATCCAAAATGATTTTTTTTCAAAGAAAATGTATTGTTCTCACCTTTGTCAAGTAGAAATAAGTTTCTTCACAAACTATATTATAAACAAAATTTAAAATATTTTATCACAATTAAATTAATCATAAAATATTGCAATAAAGTTGATTACAATGAATTTTTATGAACTTTCACCTTAAGCTAAAGCAAATTATATGATCAACTATAACTTGACAAAAGAAAAATAACATGTTAATTTTATTTTTTTTAATAATCCTTTTAAACAAGATATTGAATATCTTTTTTCACATTAAACAAAGATTAACATAAATTAACAACATAAGGTCATGTTAGGTTATGTGAGACACCATATGAATATGCAACTTAGCCTAATATGACATAAGTACATTCATTGCAGACTTCAAGTTCAGCGATGATAAGAAGTCTCTCAATTGCAAGAATGTATCTCATATGGTCTTCTATACTATGATGGTTATCTCTTGCGTTTAATTCTTGATTTCCTTCATTTCTTATGTCACAAGATCATTTTCAGATTTGCTTTAAACAGTCAGAATAAATGAGAAAATAATAAAATAATGATTCAGTAGAAAATATTTCCTGCTCTTCTAATTAATAATTTTAGTGAGGTTTCTAAAACAACATTCTGACAAGGTACCTTACTAATGGTGACACTGTGCATCATTGGGTGGTCAAAATCAGATTCTAGCATAGATGTCTCAGGGACTAAATACACAAAACAACGTTAATTGTATTGTGAGTCTGGCCAAAGAGGAGGCCAATTATGGACTATGTAGCCAGTGAGAGCGAGCTGGTTACAGGAAAAAGTCGAGCTGCTGGAGTGGGGAGACTTTTTCCTGTAACTGGCCTGCTTGAGCCTTGTTACAGGGACGTAACCAGTAGTAGGGGGCATTGAGATGATGATCCCCTTTGTTGGCTTCTAGGAGGCGTGGAGAATATGAGGCTCCATCCATGAGCTCAGCAGGTTATGCCATATGACTGTTGCGTGGGTGTCCAATCAGGAAGCGACACTTTATCAAAATGGCCTCTGCTACTGGTTATGAAGCAGTATTTATGTGAATTTTGCCTCAAAAACACCTCTAACATTCTAATGCAATGGTAGCTAGACCCAAATCTAGATTGAGATCTGGCAATTTTTTGCCACTTAAAAAATGCTGCCTAAAAAGTTTTTGGCAATAGTTTGTCATGCAGATCTTTCACAAAACATCTGGGGCATGCTAAGCTCTGGTTGAAGCTTCACTTAAACCAAACCCAAATTAGATGTTGTTAAAAGTGGAATGTCCAACCTAGGCCTGAACTCAATAGTGTTCAGACATGGCTTTCACGGCATGGTTTAGTTGGAAGCCCAGTTCTTACTGGGGAACTCTTGCAAATGGTACTAGCTAGGAAGAGCAGGGTCATGAATTTTGTAATCTATGAACTTTCCAGTTCGGTAGGAGTAGCAGATCATCACCAGGTCCAATTGTTGTGCATTTCTTTGCAAGGGGTTTGCTATGCAACTGATGACTCCAAGTGCTCTTTGCAATGCAAAGGTATAGACGCTTGAAGTTGTACTCTTTTCCAGGATAGATACTTGCTGAATCAGTAAAGCAATTCTATTGTTGTTGTTGAATCATGGACATAGATTCTTTAATAACTGTCCGGCCTATCAGATCTAAAGATCTGACCTTCTTCCTGACAGATCTAATTATTAGCATTATAGACTCTGCTAGGCTTCAATGGCAAAAGGATCTTTCCCACAATAAGCAACCAGGAGTACATAGTAGTGAAAATTTTCAGAAGTTTGATCAAGTGTGGGGCACTAAAGTTGATGTTCTCTGCATTAGAGTTGGTACTAGCATTATATGGAGGCCTTAGAGGGGGAGTTGCTTAGTGTTTGCTTGTTAGGGGTGATGAGAACTGTTTTTCTTCTTCCTGCCATGGATTCACTTCATTTGTGCCAAAATGAAGTAAAATTTAATAATAAATATCTGACCTTCTTGACAGAGCACAGATGACAAAAAATTATACCATTGAAACATGTGAAGGCTTTGTGAAACTTGACCCCACTGAAAAACATAAAATGTTGTAACAAAACATTTTAAATGTGATTAAAATTTGTTCAAGTGCACGATTAAGTTGCATGTATCACACGGTAAAACTTGATTGAAACACTTCTTTTGGGTATTTTTAGGACTCCAAAGTACAAACTCATGGTTCTTGTGGGACACCTCGATTATGATTGTTCCCTGATCACCTCAAACTTTAATTTGTGACAAAGGAGGAAAGGTACCTGCACTATTAAAATAGGCTACAATTTCCTGTTTTTTCAAAAGTTTGATGGCTAGCATGAAGTATTTCTTCTAAGGTTGAGCATCTTCCATATTTGTCCCATATTTGCTCCCAATAGGCTTTCACCCTTCAATGTACTATTCAATGAAGGGAAGTTGTGAAGGATAGAGATTTAGTGAAGTATAACTCGAATAGACATACCCATTCATAGTCTAGGGTTGTGTTTGAAACTCTTAGTTGCATCTTCATTGTCTTTGACAAAAGAAATTCATATTATGCCTTCGCAATATAAAGAGCTTGTTCTTTTTCTCTCTCCTTTGTATGTTTGCAATTCATAACATGGCATTAAAGCTAAGTTGAGATTACATGTAGAGCTGAGAAGAAACAATGTTCTCTTCCTTTATTTCTTGTCCAACAACAAAAATTTAATATGGCTATTTCTACATCAAATGCATCTTCAAAATCCTTAATTTCAGTACTTACTAATTATAATTATTCCATTTGGAATTGTAAAATGGAAGCATTGCTTGTGAGAGCAAATTTGTTTTCATTTGTTGATGGCACTGAAATTGATCTAAGTGTTACAAATTTTACATTACAAGTTGCATGAAAAAATAAAGATGCTCAAGCACGATGTGAACTCATATTGAACATTAGTGATCGACAAGTTCAATGTGTGAGAACATTGAAAACATCGAAAGAAATTTGGGACAAATTGAAAGCTACTTATCAACAAATAGATGTAGCCACACAACTCACATCATACACAAAGTTGATAGAAGTTCCCATGGCTGAAAATGCAAATGTGATTGAATTCCTAGATGAATTCCAATGTCTTGTTGATGATGCCGCAGTTGCTGATCTTGACATTCTAGAACCCCAACTAATCATCCTTTTATTGAAAGCACTCCTTTCTTCATGGCATGCTTTCATCACCCACAAGGAAATCCAATCAACATGACATTGGCAACTTAATTGGCAAAATTAGATAAGAAGCAACATTATGGTTTTCATCAACTCCTGAAAGAGAAGGTTCAAAACCTGCTGGTTTCTTTGCCAAACCCGAGGGAAATCATCCAAGGATCGTAGGAATAACAACGCAAACCACAATGGAAGAAATTTCACATCAAATTCCAAATCCAAATATAATCCCAATGTGACTTGTCATTATTGTGGGAAGAAAGGGCACATTGCTCTAGATTGTAAGGATAAAACATGAGATTGTGCTAATGGGGTGTTCAAATCCCAAACCAATGTTGTTGTTCAAGGTTCATCAACCTTAGCTTCAACATCTTTAGCTTTTTACAACAATTGTTGTAGAAGAAAACAATTGTAAATATACTTGGAATTTGAATACAGGTGCAATTGAACATTTGACACCACGAAGAAATTAATTCTCCACATACAAACCTTTGAAGCCTTCCTTTTTTGTTTTCATGGGGGATAATGGGAGCCAAAAGCAATTGGCGTGGGAATAATTCTCATTTGCCTCCATACATGTCATATTACTGAAGTTCCTAATGTGCTTCATGTCCCTCATCTTGCCAAGAATCTTATGTCAGTTTGCAAGGCAACATGAGGGGGAAATAACATTGAATTCTTTCATGATCATTGCATGATGAAAACAAAAACAAAAGGACAAAAGGTTATTTTCCATTGTAATGAAGTGGGATCTTTATATCGCATTGGTGAAGGAGTTTCCCCAACACAAGTCAACTCCATTGTTGGCCATAACAATGGTGTAAACATCATCAAGTGGCATTATCACTTGGGTCACCTACACATTTATGCCATGCAAGAAATGAAGAAAAGAAATATCATCATTGGAATTCATAATAATTTTCAACACTTATTCCACAAATTTCCATTTTGTGAAAGATGTGTTGTTAGCAAATAACATAAAATTACATTTCCTCAAGGCAATAGTTTTGAGTCAAAGTTACACTTGAACTCATACATTTTGACATTTGTGGTCCCATGTAAACAAAATCTTTAAATGGATCTGGTTACTTTGCAACATTCATAGATGACTATTCGCGGTTCACTATAGTTTATTTCCTCAAAAGAAAATATGATGTGTTGTCAATGTTTTAGTCTTATAAACCCTCGTTAATACTCAAACAAGAAATACATTCAAATGTTTGAAATCTGACAATGGAGGTGAATATACATCTGACCATTTTATCAAAATTTGTGAAGACCATGGCATATCTAGACAACATACTGTGCCATATACATTTGAACAAAATGGGGCATTGGAGCAAAATAATCGCACTTTTGTTGAAGATTTTCAAAGCATGCTTGCAACAGTTAAATTGTCACATACATTTTGGGTTGAGGCTATTGCTACAACTTGCTATATTCAAAACTGTTGTTACACATCCTTTATTCTTGACAAAACACCATTTGAAGTATGGGTAGGCATGCAACCTAATTTGTCATCTTTGTGTTTTTGGATGCCTTGCATATGAACGTGTGCTAGATGAGAAATGACAAAAACTTGATTCGGATGTAAATACAATTGGGTGGACCCACTAGGAACAAGGAGCAAAAATTGGCCAAATAATATTCTTGGGCCTTTAAATGTTTTTTTTTCATATTTATAATTTTTTTTTCTCTCATGTTTATTTATTGCATGCCAAAGTATATAGCCTGAAATTTTCATTACAATAAAAAAGGTGGAAATCGTTACAAATTTGTATCCTTTATTGATGTGGCCCCTTCAAGAATCAAGTTTTTAAATTTTGAAAATTCATAACTAAATTATAACTATTCAAATAATTACCCAATAAAAATATCAAATAAAATACCATCTAAAGTACTTTAGGAAATTATATCCATAAAAAAAACCCCAAACCTTGTTTGAAAAATTTTCCAAACAAAAAAGTTCAAAGAAAACAATAACTATGATATTCTTGAAACTTTGTGTGAATGTGATGAATAGGAACATCAAAATTCAAAATATTTTTGACATTGTTAAAGTTTCAAAATTTATACAACCTATTAATGTATTCAACAAATGTTTTTACTAAATTAAAAAAATAAAATGTGTTTCCTCTAAATTTTCAAAGTTTGATGGGTCCTACAAAAATGAAGATGTGACGTTCCTAGTGGTACCACCCAATTGTACTTACATTCATTCAAAAACACAAAAATGAAATTCTGTTGGTTATGGAGAACAATATGGTATTAAAGGCTATCGTTTGTATGATCAAACTTCACATCGATTTTCTATGAATAGGAATGTTATTTTTCATGAAGAAGTTTTGTTTCCTACTCCATATGTAGAAATCTCCAAATCCTCACCACCATTTCAAGATCATGTGTATGATGCTCCCTGCCAATGGCCTTTCCCTATACCACTTCAACTTGTTCTTCTTGCTTTACCTCCAAACCCAATTGTTGTACCCACCTTGCTAATACAATCCATACCACAAACAACACCTCCATTCTTAAAACCTCTTCCTCCTCATACTTTTTCACCTTCTAGTGAACACATTGAACTTAAACTCTTTAATGATCCATTTGACCGAATTATTTCTTCCATTCCGAGTCCTTTGAAGGTATCTTCCTCCCTTTGCCATTCTACTTGGACTACAAAAGGGAAAACTATCAAATATAAAGATTATTTTGCAAACTTGGTGACCATTTCCAATTTCCAAATTGAAGAACCAGTCACGATTCATGAAGCTTTGACATGGGGAACATTGCAAGGAAGCTATGGAGTTTGAGTATCTTTCACTATTGAAAAATTTAGACATGGAGGTTGGAAACACTACCACCAAGTTGGTCAAGTGTTAGTTGCAAATGGGTTTGGAAGAGGAAGTATCACCTTGATGGTACAATATCTCGACACAAGGTTCAGTTGGTTACTTGTGGGTTTACCCAAATATGAGGAATTGATTATGGCAAGAAATTTTTGCTAGTTATACATATATTCTCAAACATTTTGAGATGATGGATTGTAAACCTATTGATACTCCTTTACCAATTGGACAAAAACTCACAAAAGAAATGGGACCAAAAGACATACATGAAACAAATTTGATGAAAACTATACCATATGTTGAAGCAATTGGTTACCTCATGTATGGAATGACAAGTATTCATCCAAATCTTGCTTTCTTAGTAGGACAAGTTGTTCAATTTATGGAAAATCTTGGATTAGCTCATTGGACAATAGTAAAATGCATCTTTTGTTACATAAAAGCCACCAAAGATATGGGAATCAAATATGATGGTGAAGGTTCAAAACAAGATATGTTAAGATTCAACTTGATGGACTGATTATGATTGGGTTGGAGATGAAGACTCTTGCAAGTCTACATTTGGATACATATTTTTACTTGTAGGAGGTGCAATTTTGTGGCAATGCAAAAAGCAAGCTATTGTTGCCCTTTCCTCAACAAAAGTAGAGTACACTATAGTTGCTTCTGTAGCAAAGGAAGCTGTATAGTTCACACAACTCATGAAGGACCTTGGATTACCTCAATTGCAACCTATTCCACTCATGTGTGATAATCAATCATGCATTTTGCTATTAAAAACAACTAAGGACCATAAATGCACTAAACGCATTGACATCAAATATCACTACTTGTGGGAGAAAGTAGCACGCTTAAAGATTGAATTTAAATATTGTCCTAGAGAGCAAATGCTTGCAGATGTCCTCACAAAAGCTCTCCCCAAACCAAAGCATCACTTTTGTGTAGAAGGGATAGGATTGACAATTTCAAACCCTATTAAGGATAGAGATTTATTGAGGTATAACTCACATAGACATACCCATTCATAGTCTAGGGTTGTGTCTGAAACTCTTAGTTACATCTTCATTGTCTTGGATAAACAAATTCATATTATGCCTTTGCAATATAAAGAGCTTGTTCTCTTTCTCTCTCCTTTGTATGTTTGCAATTCATAACAGAAGTAAACATGAAATTGGGATTGAATGTTGCCTGAAAGCTGAAAAAATGTTCACAGAAACCACACGGTGTACCCAGCTTCTCACATTCAATTCCTTAGATGGGCATGTGCATTGCAACTGTGCTCAGGTCCCCGGCCGTATTAATCTTCTGAAAAGTCGGAAAGGGCCTGGTTTCTGAAATCTTAATTTTGCATTTTACAAGGTTGTTGAAAACAGCTCAAGAAGATTGACAGCTGGGGGGGTATTGCCCAAACAATAGACATGCAAGGGAATATACCAACCCTGTCAGCTCTAGCTCATAGTATGAAGGATGTGGAAGTAATTGGCGAAGTGTACCTTGCGGATGTCGAATGGTTCACCAGGGCTGCTGCAGCTTGTTTGGACGTATCCTTACTGTTAATCTTCCACAGAGCTCGGGTGATGAAAAAAGGTCCTAGGAAAGCGGGTAAGCCGCATTCCTCTTCTGAGATGTCGGCACAGAATGAGATCCCCACTGCACATGACACCACAGGATCCCACACTAAGTCATGTACAACTGCGTTTAGGGAGTGTACTCATGTGCAAAGTGACCATAAGCTGTTAGAAACATACCTCCAACACTAAAGCCGCTGTATCAAGTGTCGCCACAGGCATGGAGATTATTTTGGATTCCTTAAAATACTCAGAATACCGTGCCCTCGTTAGGTAAGTGGTACTAGTGATAATGCAAATCGCTCCCAACAGAATCGGTATCAACAGTTTCGACGCCATCGCGTTGCCTTTTTCTGCGATACTTCGAATCTGCATATCACGGAGAGCAATCCTTACAGTATGAATTTACAAACACATGAAAGGGAACGGCGGAAAAAAAATGGGTCCAATTTGTACGAACTCAAGTCGCTAGACTATGTTTGCAGATCGCAGGAGAAATTAGTACTGCATGTCGAACTTGTACGTCACAATAATTCCCATGTCCGTGGGAAAGCTCCGGAAGAAAGGTCGTCTGCCTGGGAACGGACATTCAGTAGGACTCAGTAGGACTGTTACAGCTTTCCTTCCGATAGCTGCAGGCCGAACTCATAAAGAAAATGCCACAACTTTCCCAATCGGATGATGGGACGTGCATCCAGACATAAACACATCACAATCCCATGTGTGTACGTACTGCATGTTGCCGTCGAGTTGGGTTGTCTCGTTAACAAAGTCTCATCGCCACATAAACCTTGAAAGAGGCTACGATGTTCCTAGCAATTGTAATCGGAAAGTGTGAATCATCAACATCTGCCATGATGGAATTCTCTGAAAGTAGAAAGCAACACAAATGTTAACCTTGACTATTGACAAGTAAAAGATATTACATGCAAAGTTGTGAACAATGTGTAACAACAAAGACTATGAGGATCCTGATTCCTGTCAAATAACCATCCTAATAGATGGATTAGTAAGTGAGCAGACATGATTTGCAACTAGCATGCTAAGGGATACAGTGGCTGGTCGTTTGCACACACAAAAAAATAATCTTAAACTGATAGCCCATGCATTAATAACCAAACAAATTAGATCCTAAATTGATGTTGATCAAGTAGAAGGAAGCATGTGACCAGTTCTAACAAGAAGTTTATCTACCAACTATGAATATGTATCCGTTATAGTTGATGCACATTAGCTTAACATTTGCATGTGCAGAAACTTAGGAGCAGATAGGATGCGAAAACTTAGCCCAAGCGGATAGAACTCAAGTTTGACCGCACAACCAGTATCTCATTTTGACAGAAATGGTTCCTAAACTGGCACCATTGCTTGGATCTCATAGTAATTGCAAACTCGAAATGCGCATACAAGAGCATTGCACGTATTCATGGCTCTCTTTCGCCCCCCTCCCCAATGGGCCTTAAGAACGAACCCGCGGGTGGACATGTTAGTATGTGAGATTTGCATGGATAGTGAATGTAGCGAAATTCTCTTTGTCCATTTCTTTTAGTAGATTCTATAGTCCTAGATGACGCGAGAGTGTCCAAATCTTGAGAGAAGGTCTCCTGTAACCTCATGAAGCGGGGCCCAAGCCGCTTTATACGAATTAATAGAATTGAAACACTGCCAAGACGGATGGGGATGGTCCCACGAGGGATAACTCTGTTGGCAGACGGGACGATGGCACACTGACGAAGACGGTAGGGACGACTACGTCGAAAGATAGGGGACTGCCAAACTAACTAAATGCAAAGAGATATGGAAGATAACGTTGAAATTAGGTCCTGATTGTGCTGTCAAACTTGAGTTATATTCGCTCCAGCTAAGTTTCCGTGTCGTATCTGCTCCTGAGTTTCTGCATGCAGATGCTAAGTTAATGTGCATCAATCATAATGGTTACATATGCACAACTGGTAGATAAGCTTGTTGTTAAGACTAGTCACATGTTTCCTTCTACGCGATCTATATCGATTTAGGATTTAATCTGTTTGGTTTTTAATGCATGGGCGATCAGCTCATGTATATATATGCTCAGGATGTTTTCTGTTTTGAATGCAAACGACCAGCGAGTGCATTCCTTAACATGCTAGTTGTAGACACTGTCTACTTACTTACTAATTCATCTATTAGGATGGTTATTTGGCAGGAATCAGGATCCTTATAGTCTGTGTTGTTATACACTGTTCACAACTGTTCACAACTTTGCATGTAATATCTTTTACTTGTCAATAATAAAGTCAACATTTGTGTTGCTTTGTAATTTCAGAGAATTCCAGCATGGCAGATGTTGATGATTCATAGACAAGAGGAGAGAATGTCATGAGCGGGCAAGCTTTTTTGGATTTCAGATCAAAAGGAACAAACCTTTCAAATATCAAACATCAAGAAGCCTGCAGGAGCTGCTCGAGTACTATTGCACACTGATGATTGAATAATCCACTCCTATATGCTCTTTCTACGGCTAGCTCGGGGCAAGAGTAGTCTACCCTCACTAGAATTCAGTTGTGGAAAACGTGATGGTAGTGACTGCAAAAGCAGCTGAATCGATTGCTTGCATTGCCACTCACGATTAACTTGTGGCATGCTCGAGGTACGGTGCATGCATGGTCAATGATCATAGTTGCGAAAACCGCGTTTACTTCAAGACAAAAGGAAACGATTCGGTTCGTTTTTTTTCAAAGAAAACGTTGTGGTCCCGGGATTTGTGGGATACGTGTGGGGGCTTCGTGAAACCTCATGGGCCAGCGTTTCCGTGGAGAAGAAAAGAGAACGTACAGTGGCGCACGTGCACAAGCATTCGTACCCTAGGTACCTGGGCAAGATTCATTGCACCTTGGGTGGGTGGCCATCATTCGCTGAACTCTGGGCAGCAAGCGTTGCACCCTCGGTAGGAAGCATTTGGTGAACCCTGGGTAGCTTGCTGAGCTGCAGAGATATAGTCTAACTGGCTATTCCTTGTCTGTCTTTGTTCACTTGCTGCCCCTTTCAGCACCATGATTGCATTCTAGGGTCACTTATACCAGCTGGTGTGATCCTGCACCCACCAATGCACTGGTTCTGTTTGGCTTGTTCTGGGTTTCATTCATGATTTAGCGTATCCTGTTGTTTTTGGTCTCTCACATGCTTTTTCTTTTCTTTTGAGTGGGTCCTGTCTCTTTCTTCTTTTTGTCGTCCTTTCTTCTTCTTCAAGTCTTGTAATTTTATTGTTATTATTTCGTGGTTTTTTGCCCTTTTTTTCTCTGATTTGTTTTCTTCTCAATTTTCTTTTTTTTGATTTGTTTTCCTCTATTTTCTTCATTCATTTTTTTTGTTTCTAGGAACAAAAGAAAATATTTAGAAGAAGAAAGATACCCCTTTCCCTTTTGTTCTTGTGTTGGATTTGTTTTGGTGAGAAAAATAAGAGGGGAGGACTATAATTTTAAAAAGAAGCAGAAGACTATTGTTTTTTTCTGTCTTTTTCCTTTTTTTCTTCCTTCTTAGTTTGCAACAAAGAATAAGTAACAATTTATTTTTTCCTGGTCTGTGAAAGAAGTAGAAGCGAAAGGAATTTAATTTTTTTTAGGAAGTATTAGAAAACACAATTCAAAAGAAGAAGAAAGGTACTTTTTTCCCTCTATTTGCATATGATTTGACAATATACATAGTTTTTTGTTTAATGTTGCAATATTTGCATTAAGCCCACTAAATGTTTCTTAGCTTTTTAAGCATGTTGACATGCAATACTCACATCAAAAATATGAAATGACAACTAGTTTTTCAGCAACTTGTGTAATATTTGCATGTGAGCACAAAACATGCATCCATAATGAAGAAGAATAAAAGGAAAAAACAGAAGAAAAGAATGAAGGAGAAAATGTAAAAGGAAAAAAAAAAGGAGAGAAGAAGTAAAAGAAGAAAAATAATCTAAAAGAAGAAATCTGACAAGAAAGAAAAGGAAAATGAATTTTAACGTAGAAAAAGAAGGAAAAATACTTTGGAAGGAAAAATTGACCAAAAAAAAAGGGAAAAAAAACGGTTGGCCATAATTTAAAAGAATCTCTGGAAAAAACCGCATGCAAGTATTGCATTTCGTGACTTGATGTGAAATAAAGTGAGGGTACTCCACAAAATGCAATACCTGCCTGAGAGGCTAGAAATTTATGTTTATTTGGAGCTCAAATGGAAAGTAAAATAGGTGTTGATGAGTTTTTGCAATAATGGTACTTTTCACAATATTAAATTTGACATTGTGTAAGTAGGTAGGAAGGTGGGAGAGGTGAATATAATTGGTATGTAAGGCAAAGATAGAGGGTAATATTTTGAATTTTGAAACTATGGATAGGGGAGGTCAGAGCTGAAAAAAACAACTAAGAAAAAAAAGGTCTGTGCCCAAAAACCAGCCCTGGTTGATGAAAATATGGAGCCCGTCCAATGAACAGAACGGCCAGGTGGCTGTTGGTTCACTATGACCACCTATTCCACGGGGTACTAAATCATGCCAAATCCTTACCTAACCTAGGGTGGTTTGACCCTTAGCTCATGACCTTGCCTTCTTGTGTACTTGCTATACTGCTCTGTTTATTAATTGTAGCATGTTTATTCAGATCTCTTGATAGAGTTCATGTACTGTTCCTCAACCTTCTTGAGTTAACCATGTGTTAAGCTGCTGCTACGAAAATATTGAATGGTAATTGAAATGTACATTTATCATTTTAGTCCCCGTTTCTTAATTTTTTAAAAAACAATATGAAACATTTTTCTAATGTTTTTCAAACACTGTTCTGAAAAGAATCTTGCAACTATTGTCAATGATCATGTGAACCTTAGATGGAGATGCCTTCAGCACATTCCTTATGTACAAAATCTAGATTGAAATAAGAAACCATAGGTAAGTTTTGGATTTCAAGATCGATCCTGATGATCAGCTTCCACTCTGACTGGGCTCCAGGTACCAATTCTTCTCGGTTTCTAAGGCACCTGCAAGTCTTATTCATAAAACTGATGGTGATAAATTCAATGAGTTCTGTTTCTGAACTTTGGAGCTCTCACAGTGTTGGACCGGTACATAGACTACAAATTGTGTATATTTAATGATGGTATGAGACTTGAGGACTTATATTGAAGAACCTGGAGCACTCAGACAAAATTTGTAGTGTGTCTGTGGAGGGCACCTTATATCCATGAATTTCCCTCCTAGAACTTAAGAGATATATTATGCATACTCCTGAAGGGTGGGAGGAAAAAAATGCCTGCTTGTAGGTGTAAGAACCATCCCACTATTGAGGAGTATGGCCCAGTGTTTATATGGGACTTGAGATAATACCACATATATAAAGGTGCCTTATTCCATGCAAAAATCAGCCATGGCCAGTATTATACCAATAGTAGTTTTATAATAGTGTTGGCGACCTGCTTCAGTGCATTAACAAAAAAAATGATATCGAATTTTTAGCAAAATTTAACCGGAAAAAGGGAAAAATCAGTCTAATTTTCACTAGAAAAAAACAGACTTTCCAAAATCTTCCCAAATTCTTTGTCAAAAAAAAGTTGAAATTTTGCTAGGAAAAACAAAAACTAAGTTGCTTCCAGGTTTGGTTGCTTCTGGTCCCAGTTCTTGTTTCAATTACTGGGTACCCAGACCACTTGTTCTAAATTTTCAAGAAGAAAATTCAGAACCAGAACCAAAATCAAAATGGAGAACCAGCTAGAAAACTGGAAGTTGATTGGAGCTGAGAACCCCCTCCTAGGGGCATCACTCTTTGTATTTTCAAGGTACCACCTGCATTCAGAGGGTATTATTTTGCAAGATAATATTATATTAATATCCAATTCAGGTATTATTTTCCCTTTTTTATCTCATAAAAATTTTGGATTTTTTTGGGGTGCTAATTTATTTCCTAAATTAGTTATTAAATTTAGCTCCAATTTAATAAAAAATTACCTTATTTTGAACTGACATCCTTTCGTAAAAATATAGGTGAACTTGGTGTGATCACCTCTAATTAGAACCTGACCTGAAACTGAGCCCCAAACCCTGTTTTAAACATAGGTTCTGGTTCATCATTGTCTAAAATTAATTTAACATTTAAAATTTTTAGTCATTTATTTATTTTCTAACTGGGTTACACATATGTTAAATAGTTTGAGAAAATGATTCAGGTATACATTTTTTTGAACAATAGTTTGGGGGTGGGCACTAGGCATGTAGGTGATAAAGGTGGTCATATTTTATTGGTGGTAACAATGTTAGTAACTATAGAAAATTAAGGTTTGGGCAAATGTGTCCATAGGTAAAACCGGATAGACAAGAACCTACCCAGAATTGTTTTGGAGGAACTAGGAACCAGGAGTCTTGAAATGTGAAGAACTGGGACAGTATCAGACGGAAGGTTCTATCAAATTTTAAATAATTCTTGAACTTTCTTTCTTTCTTTCTTTTTTTTATTTAACGTCAATACCCGGACCAGAACCAAAACCAAGGGTTCTTTAAAACCCAATTCTTTTTTGAAAGGGGGCCAGAGATTCTCTTGAAAAGTAAGACCCGCCCAAAACTGGTTCTTACTTGCATTATACCATGCAAAAATCAACCTTGAATCCAAATAGGTAAGGTATATTCTTAGGAAGGGCTATGAGTCCAGGCCAAAAATAGTGGCAACCAATTTTGGTAATAGAATACCAGGGTTCAGGACCATGATCAAATACGAAAGTTTCAAAAAGTAGTCAACATCTTTCTCAGTATTTGTCAGGTGTGAAAAAAAACCAAAAAAACCTGTCGTACCAGTATTAAGAGTCAGGACCTGGTACATTCAAAAGTCAAAACTAGCTAATTCTTTTATTTTCAAATTCGTAGGATAGCAACAGTGGGGATCATCCCCAGGCAGATTTCGACTTATTTGCCGACACTTTTGTACACGGCCATTAAAACAGTACACAAACCTGTGTGGACACCTCCCCCAAAAAAAGAGAAAAAGGACAATATTTTTATGACTTTGTTTGTATTGAAAAAATAGAAGAGAATCGTCGAGGAAAAGTCACTCAGTCACTCAGTGTCTGTAGGCTTTTGGCGACTAAAACAAAACCTATGTCTGTCTGCCCAAAACAAAATGACTGCTTTGGAGCATTTGCAATCTTTTGATATACGAACAATTGTGCAATCCTAAAAAGCAAAACAATTGCATTATTTGCCTTACCCTAGTGTCAGTTCCATCATTGAATAATCCTCAAAATAGTGAAATGGTTTTTTGTCAAAATATGAAGTTAAGGGGTTAATGACTGTAATAGTTATTCCAGGCTACAACCTGAATAATTTCACTAGACTGATGTATGACTTTGTGCCCATTTTCAACCTTTTTATATTGGAAAAATTCTGCCCAACAGATAAATGAAAATGATATTGCTAATATTAACTATTTTTTATTGCAAGAATTCATAAATTAAAAAAAAAAAAACTCACAAGATTTCTATACATCGTTCACATCAATAACCAAAAATATAGAAGCATGAACTTACATTTTTCTTATTTTCATATCTAATTTATAGTCAACTTTGGCTAAATCTTCCTATTGATGAGTGTCATTTCACTACATCACAAAATTGATTAAAAGAAGGTTGGCCTTGTTAGTTTTGGTTGTGTCAAGCTACTTAATTACTTTATTTATTCTCCATTTTTTTGTTGGCTGTCTTTGATGTCATAAAATTGAAGTGTAACTAGCAAGTGGACAGAGCATTATGGGTTTTGGGAATTCATTTGTTAAATTATTATTATTATTTTATTCTCTTCTTTCATCCTTACAATTAAATTGGAATTTTTTTGGTCTTAAATATGTTTCCTACCTATGTACCTTCAAACATGTTATGGCTAATTTCTATTCAATTTAATCTTTTTATTGTATTTTATGTCATTTTATCATTTGCATCTAACAATTTGTGATAATTCATGTTTCAATTGGAGATAATATGGACATTATGTTTTGCACCCATTGATTTTTTATTACTTGATTTTCAAAAGTTTTAGTGGTTTGCTATACTTTCTTCATATCATATTGAATTTGTATTTGATTAAGTGAACATACTTGTTTAGAATAAATCTCTATTGTTTTTCCTCCATTCATATATTATTTATATTGTGTATGGGGTGCAAAGTGGATTCAAGGACCCATTCCAAGATGCAACCATTTTTTTATAAAAAATTAAAGTAATACTAGTAACTTAAGTTGATTTTGAAATTTTTAGATGAATTTTTATAGTAATATTCTAAATGTATTATGGGATCATGTGACAATTTTTTAAATGAATCTAATGAGTGTGAAATATTTAGAAACACTTTGAAACTGTTTAAATAACTAATGCTTTTCACTATTTAAAAGACCTTTTTTTAAAAATTTAAATGATTTGAAAAAACATTTTGAAAGAATTTTTTTATGTATGCATATTTATATTAGAACATAATGCAATATCTTTTTGGGTTATAAGAATTATGATAATTTAAAAGTTGATTTGTAAATCATAATTTGAACATATTATGTAAAAATATAGTGTGAATATTCTATGAATAAGGACTTGGTTTTGTGCTTTGTGGCTCCTACTACTATGTTCTGACCTCATGAAGTTAACATTTTCAACAAAGAATGTTTGGAAGAATTATTACCCTTTGCAACTATGTAATGGAAAGACAAATTGAATATGTTCAATTTCAATAATCATTTTTCTTCATGAAGGCACAATATAAACTTATGTTCGAATAGTTTTTTCTAAGTTCATGTATCATCAACCTATGTATCAAAATGGCCTATGCAGATGTTGACATCATGAACAGTAGTGACGGTGAAGATACTTGCAGCAGGTTGACCCACACTATGCATATCATGTCAGGTTCAAAGTGTCAATGTTAGCAACTACAGGCTGGTTTGCAGGCAGGTGGATTGCAGGTTTGTTGGATGAGGTTAAGAAGTCTCTCAAGTGCAAGAATGTATCGCCTGTAGTCTTCCATACTATGATGGTTATCTCTTATGTTGAACTCTTCATTCCGTACATTTCTTATGTCAGCAGGATCATTTCCAGATTATATGCTTTTAACAGTCAGAACGAATTCAAGAAAATAAAAAATAATGAATCACTACAAAATAATTCCTGCACTTCCAAATAATACTTTTTAGTGGGGTTTTAAAAAAAGGATTCTGATACTTTTCGCCTTATTAATAGTGACATTGTACCTCATTGGGTCGTCAAAATCACATACCAGCAGACCTGTCTGAGGCCCTAAACACGCAAAACAACGTTCATTATACTGCGAGTCTGGCCAAAGAGGAGGCCAATTATTGAGCGATGTGTGGATTTTGCCCAGATGAATCGTCGTTCAAACGGGAATATGTCCAACCCAGGCTTGAACTGAAAATATAGGGTGCCAGACATGGGATTTTGTAACTAAAGGTTTCAGGTTTTCTATCATGGGATTGGGTTGGGGATTATGACCTCTCCAATAAGCGAATTTGGATAATGCAATTAAATATCTTGAACATATTCAAATGCTCGAATAGAGACCAAACCTTCACTTTCATTTTTATTTTCATTAGCAAGATGATATCCTCCTTTTCCTCCCTGAAGCATGCTCCCCATGATGCGGAGACACTTCACTTCTCACTTCACTCTCACTGAGCTGGAGACTCGAGAAAGAAAACAAGAAAACTTGCGAGTGGCATGCATGACTGTGAAGCCCTCCCGGAAATTGTTTAGTGTATTTGGCTCAGGGCATGTTATAAAGCCAAATTGCCCGGGGCAAGGGCAGCCTGTGTACATCAGGATATTAGGCCCATGCCCTCCGTCGGGTGTAACATCCCGCCAATCTCATTGTGCAATCTAGTTAGTTCACCAAAAAAACAATCCAACGGTCACGCTTTACACCCAGTAATACCCATGGAGCAGGTCATTCCCGAAAAAAGAGCCCACTATCAATTGCCACGTCCAGCAGCAGGCCCTTATTTCACAAATGCCCTGCTCCTGGGGCAAATTACCCGACACTACATAATGTGGGCGGGTGGGGGAGGATTAACAAATACCATGGCATTTAAAGAACCACCTCATTCCCATAAACTCATGTTCAAAGAAGAAATTGAAAGTACACAAAAAAGTTCCAGTAATTATTATATCCATTTTTCATTATATAATTGAGTGCTTGACAAGCACATATACTCATACACACACTTAAAGGATTTCACACGACAATCATATTACTATATCGTCATCATAGATAGTATGATGTCGGTTGCTGCAGGCTTGCAACATTCACCATGGCCATGCATTGCTCGTGATGCCTTCAGGTGAGGTACTCATCAGCACCTGGAGCGTGGACTACCATTCTTCGCCTGGTCCTTACATAGCCTGCCTTGTCTCCTACTGATCCTTGTAGCTATATTAGGATCTGTAGAGCCATTATTGCTATATTGTAGTCATATTCGTATAAGTTATATATATTAATGCAATTCTTCGGCATAGAATAATTAATTTCTTCATCTTCCAGTTCAGAGCCTACAGTGTGAAATAGCTCTTCATTTTGATCTGTTGTTGCGCCCTATCTAGATAGCGCTTAGATGGCCGTGGAGGCCTGGTAAGAAAAATTTGATCTTGCGGGCAGCTAGGACTAGGATAAGTCGGGTTAACTCCACAATCTACGAACCGAGACACACTGGAAGAGAAGCAGACCATCACCTGGTTCAATTCCAATTCATCGGTCAACACGTTTCTTACGCAACTGATGGAAAAGTTTTGAACTCCAGGAACTGCATTTCTGGACGCGTTGATATATGTGCTGAGAGAGTACCTGTTGTCAGGCTCGATTCCTGCGAAAGCAGTAAAGCAGTTATATGATTGTTGAATCATGGACGAAGATTTTCTGATGAATGTCCGATTTACAAGACGTAAATATCTGACCTTCTTTACGATTGATCTAAATATCTATCATCTGGAAAGGCATTAAATAAACTATGCGAGGCTTCAAGGGCAAAGGGATCTGTCCCATAATAAGCAGCCAGGAGTACGCAGTAGTGTAATTTTTCATAATTTTGATCAAGTGTGGGGGCGCTAAAGCTACTGGTCTTCTTTGCATTAGAGTTGGTACTAGAATATCAGATGGAGACAGTGGGGGGCCCAGGGAGAGAAGGGGGTTTGGGGGCGGGCTGTGAATGGTTGCATTAAATGCATTAGTTCCTTCTTTGCTCTCGTGCCGGGTGGTTAGTGGCTCAAGGTGTGAAAAGAAATCAAGCTCTGGGCAAGTGATACTTACACCATTTCTTGAAGGATAGAACCTTCTAAGCCATCTAATGGAATTCCAAAGACCAAATGAAAGGTAAAGATAGAGCTCACATGATTATGGGGTTGTTCCCCTTTTTGTTCAGGAACCTCCAAAATCACAGGTGCAGATTTATAAAATGTAAATATGTCACCAAAAGAACAAGTCTGTTTACGCACAATTGCTTGGAGAAAGGCAGCAACAACACCACCTACAAAACACATAATATTAGAGAGATTCTTCAATATATTCATGAAGACATGAACGTCAATAACCATGAGAGCAACACAGTTGATCTCTTAAATAAGCCCCATCAGGCCTCCAAGAAGCCAGGCTGGTTGAAGTGGGCTTATGCAAAAATAGGAGGTAAAACGAATCGAATTCTTAACAACAAAAGCAACAAGAATCACACCTGCAAAACGACTCATTCGTGCCCTAGAACCCCATGAACCCCTGCATTGAAGTCTTGTTGTGTCGCAATCGGCATCGTCCAAAAAGTCCATATGCCCAAACTCATTGGCCACCACAAAATGGTATACAGGTTCAACAAGGTCCTTGTAGAATTCATTATGGCCAACATTTTCTGGTGCACATGGTGCCTTTGAAGGCCAATTCGTTGACCCGCCCCTTGTCCCAACAATGAGTGTGGGAACGGTCATATTCAAGGTGTTTCCTTTAAATGTTAATACGGGTGGGTCTGTTTGGATACCTTGTGGATCCCCATCAACAGGATCCAATCCTATAATGGTTGAGATTGGAATGGTACCGTTTAGTTGTATACCCATACCAAACACAACCTTGCCTCCTCGACCGTGTCCTACTAAGGCCAGTTTTGATAAATCTGGTTTTGTTTCTGGAACCTCTAACGACAATGTCGATTCAAGATTAGCTTGTATCCATTTTAATACATGAATTGCATCGCGAATTTCATGTGTTGCATTATAGGATGAAGTGAAATCCATCTGGTCACATACCAAACACTCTGAAATTTTAGTATCGCCAGGATGACTTATTTAGACGTCATATGTATTGCGCGCTGAAAGCAAACAAGTAATCTTTCAATTCCTTAAAGACGGAAGATTAGCAATAAGTGGAAAGATGAAGCTATAGACTCCTCGACGTACTTTTCTTTATAGAAACTCACAAACAATAGCTTGTTTACTTCAATATAGAACCGGGACAAATGACTCTATAGTTATAAAACATGATGCTATGGAGATTGCTACCAGATACAAGATTGTACACTGCCTCTTACACATAAGTAGCGACCGTGGTAGATGCAGTCCCTTGACTTATGCTGAACTAGGTTGACCCTAGTTTGATCCTAAACTGACGTGACACGAAGTGGCATCAACGTCCAAACAGATAAGACTGATGTGATTGTCTTTCATCTTTTGCTGCCTTTTCTTCTATTTCTACTACTTAGTCTCAGTTTTAACCCCAAAATCCTAGGAGAATATTATGAAAAATTGGAAGGTTGTGCAAGTGTTCAAGGTGAAAAATTCTATGAAGGGAAAAGAAACATAATTTTTCTCAAAGGTTTTCTTGCACGCCAAAAGATGCGAAGGAATTTACCTGGGGAGCAACGACTATGAAACCATAGGAAGCCACATGCGAGATGAGCCGCCTATAACAAGTGTTCCTGACCCCAGAACCATATGCATGTTGAAACTGCACAACAGGGAACTTCCCCTCCACTGGCACTGCTATCAACAGAAATCTCTTGGATTCTGCTACAGGCTCTTCTTTTAGAGACACAAACTCCACTTTGTAAGGCCCCCTGTCGTACGGGCTTGTACACCCATCTGCGTCTCCTGATCTCAATGCACTCAGAGCCAATATAACCAAAAAAACAAAATTCATGACCAAGTTCCTCCTGAGGAAGATAGCACTCATGGCCCAAAAAGCTTATGCGCACCGCAACTTTTTGTTGGAAATTATCGATGAAACAACTAGAAACAGATAGCAGAAAAATTTAGCATGAGCTCCTTCGCCTCCAACTCAATCTTAGGATCGCACAAGTTGTTACGAACTTCACTATACACTCCAAGCTCTAGTCTTCTCTTAAATAGGACATGAACATCTCATGCAAATGTTACCTTCCCTAATCCCATGCAGATGTTACCTTCCTCATAGTAGACAAGGCCATGTGAGTATTGCTGCCACAACTGTTGGAGTGAACATCACATGCAATGAAAGAAGGCTAGTCCTTGTGCCAGGGAATAAAGTAAGATCCAATCCTACTTCTTATCTCACACGTTTCAAATAGCTTTGAACATTATTGACCGTGTGCCCTGTACTTTCACATGTCACACCAGAAAGTTTATCTCTTTCTAGATCTTCCCACAGATAATAGCCACTCTGGGTGTATCAAAAATTTCCAAATAAAAACATGGATTTGCAAGTGTTCGCGGGTCCAATTCCCAAGGCCATCAGAGATGTTCTTCAAGTAGCCAACCGGAATTGTTAAATGGGCATGGGGTCTTAAATGCAGCTGGTACAAGAGGTAACACCACATGGTGCCCTGTTTTTTTTCCCTGTTGCCCTTGACCCGGCTAACATTTTCCCATGGCCATGTTTTCTAACCTAGCATACTATGCACTGCATAGAATGCCATTTTACAGTGTGTAGATGTACATAGCATGTCATGTTGCAATGTGTAGAGAGGTTATGTGGCGTCTTCACACTACAACATGGCGTGCTATAGGTCCCAAGCGGCTGATGGGAAAAGGTTCAACAGGCCAAGGGCAACATGGGGAAAAAACCATCACTGTGGTGTGGTACATTTTTTACCAGCGACCTTTAAGGCCCTTGGTTTCTTTAAAGTTCTCCAGTCTTTCTTTTTGGTGAAAAATCACCAAACCAGGACACAATTTCCTTGAAACAGAATATTTTGTCACAAATTCCCTTTTTTGAAAAAAATGCATAAAAGGGTTTTTTTTGGGGGCAAACTTTTTCCAATTTTTGACCTGGAAAATATGATTTCAATCTACAAACAGGACCTTTCATGGAAAAAAATACCAGAATTCACTGGATTTTGAAGAATTTTTTTTTCATATTGCCAAATTTTTATGGTAAGTCTGGTAGGTAGTAGGTAGCCAAGAATATAAAAGGATTCTGGTTTTTTCCACTTTCATATCTAGTATGTAACCAAATCTGGCTAAATCATCTTATGGCTAAACTGGCTAAACTATCTTCTGCATGATTGCCACTTTAGCTAGATCACAAAAATGAGAAAAAAATCACAGATGTAGTTAGTCAAGCTTCTAATTGCATGGGACAAGCCTTGCCATTTTTTCAATGTTTTGTACAAACAGTTCATTGTGAAGGTTTTCCATTGTGAATATTTACATTTGTACAAAGTTTGATTAAGAACTATGTATTTTGTACATTAAGGAATAAAATGTAAGATCGAGTTTCATAAATGGTGAAAAAGTTACTTTATACATGTCAAACTTTATTGTTCACATATAGTTGAGGTTCATATAAAAATGTGATGAAGGGCAATTTTTGTTGATGACCTTCACACACAAAGGCCAATGTCCAAACCAACCTTCCAAAAGGAAAGGCACTTTTTTTTAGTGTTCCTCAAGAGGAATTGCAAGGGTGCGCTTCAATTGGAAGCCCTGGATAGCCATGTCTGTATATATACTTTTGCACCGGTATTTTTTTTCAAACTGTTTTTCCCCTGTTTTGTCAGTGATATAGTGTGATTAATACTAATTAGTTCATAGGTGCGCCCAACCATATGGGATAAAACCCAGGTGCTCTTGGGAACATTAAGGGGAACACATTTGGAAACTTGAGAACCCTTTGGGAACATGGTGAGAACACATTGGGAACACGGGGAAAATTTTTAAATCCCTCTACACCGACCCCCTCAAAAAGAAGAAGACAGGGCCCATCATGAGTGCATGCTGAGCCTTCCCATTGGCTGCATGAAATTTCTATGTTCCAAAACTGTTAGTCACCATTTTTGGCCTTGGCGAATACTCACATTATAAACTGGGGGTACTTATTTATTTAATGTTGTAGATTAATAAATGCTAGAGTCCCCACTTCTCCAGTTGCTTATTTGAGAATTTTAAAGTTAGATTGGAAAGAACATTGCTTAAAACTACTCTGACCCCAAAGATTTGAAAGCTCCAAACTTTGCCCTTCCTCTTTTTTTTTAAAGTTTTTTGGCACAAATGGAAAAATAAATCCATTGCCGAACAAGGAGAACAAAGTGGAGCAAACCAAAACCCAGTCCACACCTCACCATGCCCTTCCTCTTGAAGGACACAGAAAAAAGATATGCCCTTCCTTTTGAAGAGTTAGTTTGAAGTTAAGAAGATTTGAACTTTGGACATCACAGGCGGGCATAGGAATTGACAGTCCCTAAACTTATATTCTTAAAAGCTTGATATATTTACTGCGCTTCCCTTTTTGGGTTTGTTTTGGGAGACAAATCCACTCCATGAAGAATTGCACAACTGTTACTGTCAATTACATCCAGGAATTTGATATTATGTAACCCCTTTAGACTCACATTGAAATGTGAAGCGCTAAATTACACAAGACTAAATTATCTGGTTACACTAAATTATTTTTTTGTCACAAAGTTGTGAAAATTCACCCAACAAAATAAATAAATAAAAGTTGAAACCAACACTCTCCTGAGTTAAGAATCAAATAATATACCATTCATCTTCTTGTGATATGTAAAGCTCTTGGAGAAATTGCACACATTTCAACATGCAAAAGAAGGGAGGCGGTTAAAAAGTGATGCATGGATAAGAATCAAGATTGATTGACAGACCAGGAATCAGACCTTTTTTATGTCATGTAAACCTCTTGGAGAAGTTGCACACATTTCAACATGCAATTGAAGGGAGGCGGTAAAAAAGTGATGCATGGATAAGAATCAAGATTGATTGACAGACCAGGAATCAGACCTCTTTTATGTCATGTAAAGCTCTTGGAGAAATTGCACACATTTCGACATGCAATTGAAGGGAGGCGGTAAAAAAGTGATGCATGGATAAGAATCAAGATTGATTGGCAGACCAGGAATCAGACCTTTTTTATCACATGTAAAGCTCTTGGAGAAATTGCACACATTTCGACATGCAATTGAAGGGAGGCGGTAAAAAAGTGATGCATGGATAAGAATCGAGATTGATTGGCAGACCAGGAATCATACCTTTTTTATGACATGTGAAGCTCGTGGAGAAATTGTCTGGCGTATTTGGAGGGCACCTTATAAGCTTTAAAGAATTGAGCACCAGATGCTTACAAGATGCCTCTTGCAGGTAGGTACTGAGCTCCAAATAGTAGGTGTAATCTACTCCTTGTCCCGACCACCACGCGATCTACAGATGTTTATGCTCGCGATTGCATTGACAATTATGGAACGTGTCGCCAGTACTTTGCCATGCGACACCAGAAACCGGCATAGTGGCGAGTGCATGTCGCAGAAAGTTGCATCACACCATAAAGAAATGTACACCACCAAATTGGTGGCGAGCATTTGGGGCCAGTTTTTGTCACTTGGTGATAATACAAAGTCCTGTTCGAACTCATTCAAAGGATTATTGCTAATAAACTGCGCCAAAATCTCCAGATTTTGAGGAATTTGTGTTTTTTCTCAATATCGCCATATTTAGACGATGGATTCGACCAGGTCACCAAAATACAACAGTCTTAAATTTATCAACTTTCCTCTCTGACCTGTAGCCAAATTTGGCTAATTCTTCTTGTGGATGATTGCTAGAGTGACTCAGCGTTTTTTCTTTTGTGGGGAATTTTCACATTGTGCCAAAAACAAATGGGCCCAATATCTACAACAAATGAATTTTTTTGAAAAAAATTCCCTCATTTTGCTAAGCTAAGTTTTTTTTAAATGTCAAAAAATAACCAGATTTCTATCATAGGTCCAATACATAACCACAATATAGAAGGATTTTTTAAAAATTCTATTGTCAAACCTACTCTATCAGCAAATCTGGAAGAAAACCTCTGGTGTGGCTACATCACAAAATTGAAAAAGTAATCTGATGACTCACTATATTTCAATGAACTTACAGATATTTATTGAGCTCATCACTTTCCTTCCAATATGCCATAACAGAACATCACCCCGTTCAAGTAATGAATGGTCATGCGGTGGGTTTTACCTTGTGTAAGTATGAATTAAGCCTTGATGTTATTTTGAGCAACCGATCTTTAAAGTTGGTGCAATAGTTCAAGCATTCAGTTGCGCAATCAAGCTCTGGCGATGGCATCTCAGGTTTCCTAGAGATTGAGTACATGTGTTACGGGTTTTGCTTCTCTGAATTAGGGTAAATTTTTATTTATTTATTTATCAAACCTTCGCTCATACAACTTGAATTTTTTTAATAATTTATATGAAACATCATTTTATAAGATTAAAAATCCCTTTAAAAAGTGAAAATGTACTATTTGTAATTTAATATATTAAATTTTCTGTTATTGAAAAAAATTGTGTATAAATTAGTAATTATTTTCATAACATTAATACTTTATATAACATAATGAAGTAGTAAACTAATTTATGTGTTTAATCATTTGAATATTTAAAATTATAACTAATATAACAAATAAATAAATAAAATTTCTATTGATTAAATATATATTTGAAATGTGGGGAGGAATAATATTGTATAATATATTATCATAGAAAAAAAAAATTCTGAAACAAAAAATAAATTAAATAGGTTTTTTCACAAATTATGTTCTTTGAAAGATTTTTTTTTTTTCAAAACATATTTTGAAATGTATTAAATAATAGAATTCAAATGCATTTTTAGTCAAATTAATTAAAATGCTTTTAAAAATTTTATTTGTGAAAATCTTGGGAATAAAATGGAATTAAATTTAAACTTTTATGTTAAGAGAAAATATGATAAAGATAACAATGGTTAAAGAAAGAAAAAACCTTTAACACGCCATTGTTGAAATGTAATAAATTGGAAGTTTTGAATTTATTTTCAATCAAGTTAATTTATTTTTTCTTAAAAATATTAAAGATGTGTACATCTTGGGAAAAATAAAATTAAATGAAATTTAAATTTTGTCATTTGGCCAAAATATGAGAAAGATAATAATGGTTAAGAAAACAAAATCTTCAGTACATCATTGTTGAAATGTATTTGCTTGCAAGATTCAAATGCATTTGCAATCAAATTAAATAGTTTTTTTTGTTTAAAAAAATTCAAGATGTGTACATCTTCGAAAAAGCTTTTTTAATTGTTCCATTTGGACATAGTATGAAAAAGATAATAATATTTAAATTTGGTTTTTGCAAAACATTTGGAATAAACAACATATTAAATACAATCATCACCCCAATTGTTTCATATCAAATGGGTAACTTGGTTAGATGGCAATGGCAATGGGTTATCACCTTGTAGTCCAAGGTTCAAATGTTAATACAACTTCCATGTGGTCAAATATGTATGTTGACTATATGCACATTAAAATAATTTTAAATCACTTTAATTTTTAAATAAATGCCATGTGGCAATTTTTAATTTGATTAATTTAGAATGAATTCATTTATTCATATCACAACTTGTTGCCAATCACCAAGGGATGTAGTGATTTCATTTAAATAATTAATGAACTCATAAACTCATTGACAATCATTAAGAATGTGGTGATTTCACCTAAATGATTAATGAAACTCCTAGTTGAACACATCTCTTGTAGTGAATGTTCATCTACTAAAACCTATCAAATTTCCCATGACACCAATTGACCATTGTGTTAAATGTGATGACCCAATTTATAAATTGTCAAAAGAAAATGAATTTATGATATGCAATGTCATTCATCCCCCAATTGATGCAAGAAATTCTTGATTTCAAATCATGGGTTCAAGGCTATTTGAAATATGGCTTCAAGGTATTAATCAAACATATACATATGCATCTTTTTCGATTTTTTGTGGATTCTTCTAGATGGCTAGTGATGTAGTACATGGTGTCATTGATTGATTTGATGTGGAGTCCCAAAAATGGCCCTACTACTCGATTGTGGAAGTTTGATAATCAAGGTCGCCCCAAATTACTAAGTGAAGTTCCAAAGCATGTTCCATTTTGTCCTATTTGGGGTAATGATGCCTCAAAATCAATAACGAGGGAAAATACATTAGTAGTGGTATATCAAAATATTTGAAGTTTTGAAGTTGAACATTGTGAGAGATGAAATGACCCTATATTGAATATTGGGTAGGTATTTTAAAATGCTTGTCAAAACCATTTCGAAAGTAAAGTCACATCTTATTGGAAGGTTTTTGGCATCTAGCAATTGGAAAATTAATCATGTGTAATTCTCTTTTACAACTCCACCTATCATTGAAGATCAAGAATATCCAATTATCCCTCTATATTGTGGGCATAAAAACATGAAGTCATCCTTGAGTACAATAACTTACATTCCCTTTAAAGATTTACATAAAAAATATTTTATTCTTGCTTATCCATTTGATCCTAAAGTGTACCCAATATGGATGGGGAAAGTGTGTAGTGAAGTTGTCAAGGATGAGAATTGATGCACCCCCAAACTCCATGATAGACTCAAATGCAAATCCAAAGGTGAAAATAGCGGAAGGATAAGGAGTTGGGGTATGCTCCTTGATTCGCAGCACTTTGAGGGTAGAGGGGCGTGCTAGAGCTCTGGGATAGGGACTAAAATGAGTAACAAGTAAGTCAATTATTCACACGGACCTACACAAATCAAACAACAAGTTGGTTAGTGCGTAATTGAAGCATTTTTGGTGCACAAACGAGCCACGGGCAAACATGTATTCATAAAATTCACCACGGCCCGGACTTGGGGGATGCCACCACCTTCCCCCTTATAGTATTCTTTGTGCCTGGCCATGGGGCCTACACCAAATGTCATTTTGTCCCGGGATTCCCAAGTTGAGAATCTTGAAATTCTCTAAATTAGGACTTTAACGACGTTAGAAGCCCATAACATTTTTTGCAGACCTTCGATTAAGGTGCGATTTGGAACAAAGTTGTAGCATTTGTCATGAGCTTTCCAATGGTAACATGTATACTTTGGTCTTGGAGGAACTGAATCTCTGGGTATTTAGTCATATTGTGAATATTATTCCACTCAAGCAAGACTTGCAGATGTTTGTTACCAAGAAAGGTTATGTGACAGAAACTTAAGCATGTTGGTTAATGTGTGACATTGGGTGGGGCCAGGACCTAATGAAATCAGTGGGGATGTTAGTGTAGCAGGTCCCTGCAATACATGCTGTTTTTTAAGGTATTTGAATGTGCATGCTATTGTTGCTGTTCTTGCTGTTTGAAGGTCTCTGAACGTACATGTAACTGTTGCTGTTCCAACCACACATTAGGATTTTAAATTTTTCTCTCCCTTTCCTCTTTTGAGGGTTCAGTTCATTTCTTTCCTGTTCATCCAAATAGCCCCCTACACCAAGTGCCTGCTGCAAAGTTTTGTGGATATATATCCACTCCTGTATCTAGCTTTAACATGTCATGAGGTTGTGTCTGAGAGCACCCCACCTAATTGTGTTTTCTTTGGTACTCATTTGCTTTATGTCTGGTCTGTTACTTGTACTTATTTTAGGAGACAGTTGGGAGTTTCTCTGATAGTGCCTGCAGTGGAGCATAAGTGGCTCTTATTCGCAATGTAGTTGCATGGAACAGGATATGCTAGGAATGCAACAGAATCCATATTAGCAACAACACTACTATGGTGTGGCTTTACTATTTTTCCATTATGCTGCTGAAACACTAAGTGTTTCTGGTCATAGGCTTTGCACTACCTAGGGGTATGCATATTGGATTCTCTCCTGCAGGTCCATAACCTTCTGGTTGCAACTGCCCCAAGGGAATCTTAGCAGTGCATGCATCTCTTTCATGACCTTCTATTCTAGGTGCCATCATCACACTGTATTTCTTTCAACAACAAATTCTCAACTTTGTTCACATATCATGGTGGCTGCTGCTGGAAGGGTGAAACTAATTACCTCCTGACATCAGCTGCTGTGCAACACATGTTGAATCAGGGACTGTTCACAGCATCATGACTATGGCACTCCTTGCAAAAAGCAAATTTAGTGACTATATCTGCACATCTGCATGAAACCGGTGCCAGTTAGAATGATCAAATCTCACCTCTTGTATGTCTACAGTGCTGAACTCAATCTCTGCATGATCCAGCTCTTGTGACAACTAGTCCATTCCCACTGTAATTTAACTGTGTTTTGATGAGAGAAAACCACAAAAGGTCAGCCCTTCGCAATGCTTTTCAGGGTTGCCCAGCTTTCCTGACAAACTAGGTACAAAGGATCCACCACTTCTGGCTCATCTTCTTGAAGCATACAGGGATATTGACCACAGGTAAGTGAGGTTATACAGCACCTTTGGTCTTGATTGTTTCTGCACAATGCTATGAGACTCCATCAACTGTGATTGGCACAACTATCAAAGGATGTCAGACTTCAAAATCACATTGACATGGAATTGAATATTGCAGAACAGTTGGATTCTTGAAAATCCCATGAAAAACAGGAACTTAGTGTCCACCAAGAAGGAAGGAGAATCAAGTCCACAAAACATAAGAAATAACAGTGTGCATCTAAGAAATTGGATTGGTTTGGATTAGAACAGGTAATTCTCCTAAGTTGAACCCATCTCCAAATATCCAGAAGCAATCAATGACACTGGATTCATATTCAGAGCAATTCCAAATCTTGAAAACAAATTAGTGAGCAAGCATCTTCACTAATGTTGTGGATGGGATTCTGAGAGATGCAAAAGTTACTTCCCTAAAGCTCTTCAAACTAACTTCTCAATCAAGAACCCCTGTATATTGACTGCTGAAAATGTCCATTGGTGGTATGAAAAATGATGGATAAGAACACTACAGTCTTCCAATGTAGTTAACCTTTTGTTTCTGCTCAAGCATAATCTGCTGCGGTGTACTGTCTGAATTGAGGTACTCTGCAGCATGCACAAAACAAGTGAAGATTAGCACAACTGAAACCTGAAAACAGATTAAGAACCAGTCATGACTAGAGCATCTTGCAAATGTTATGGATCAAACATCAGGTGCCCAGAAGTTCATATGGCATGGAAGAAGGCCTCAGTGGAGCACCCACATCACAAAGCTTGGTCAAAATTTGCTTGAGCAAGGTCAGAAATATAAACAAGGGCAATGCTGTTTTAAGACGGGCATATTACCTTGGGGGCAATCTCAAGGCCATGGCATCAGGAAGATTGATTGGGACATGAGTAGCCACTAGCACAATGCCTCCTTGGCGCCGATGCTGGGCAATCAGCTCCTCCAATATTTCCACCCCCTGATCAACCAACTCCTCAAGACTTCACATTAATAATGATAACATAAAGAGTGATGTATCCTTTGATTTCATGTAGTCCAAGGTTTCAGGTTGTAATTTAGGACAAGTGCAGATAAGACAAGAACAATAGCAACAATGCAATGCAAGGCAACAGTTACGATGGGTGACAAATTTTGCAAAACTTTAAAACTAGGAAGATTGAGCAGGGCAGGTACCTCAGCATCAAGGCCCACAGAGGGCTCATCCAGTAACCACAGTGGGCGGGGGACTGCCAGCATCCTTGCCAGCTGCAACCTCTTTCTCTACATTTGCAAAATGTCACATGTAGAAAGTTACAAACTGCATGCACTTTGCAACCATGCACTTTAGCAATCAATCTGTTGCTGGATCCATGCTGAGCTATTTCTGTGCAGTAGACTAAAACACACACATCAACTATTCTATTTGATTGATTGTGAGAATCAACCAGTCGTAGGTAATGAAATCCACCAGCAAAATTCTGTAACTTATGAATGGAGAAACAGACATGCCTGGCCCATAGAAAGCACAACTGCTTGTTCTTGAGCCAGATGTCCTAGTCCCATTGTCTCAAGTGCACCTGTTGTGCGCCCCTCACCTCCTTCCAGCATCTCCCAGAAATGCTGCAACAACCCAAGACAGAGTTCCACTCCCAAAATATCAGCTCATTGAATCCAATGGACACTGAAGCATTAACAACAGTTGCTATTATGCACATCATCATACTGAACCACTGAGGACTGGCTATCCTGTAACAACAGACACTGCTGTGACTATCCAATTTACTGCCTTCCCTCTTTGTGGAGCAAGATGCAATCCTCAACGGAATCCATTGTGTATTTTGAGTGAGTGTATCCACAAGAAGATTGAGAGCTTGAAAGAGTGCAATCTCCATCCAATGTGCATCACAAGTCAGGTCAATGCAACTTGCAGCATTCTTCTACAGGACACTGCACCCTGTATTGATGATACCTGAGAGACAGCTTTATGCAATAGAAATCAAGAAGCATCTGTAAGTTTTTTCGCACAGTTTACAGCTAATCTCTTATATACTCCAGAATCACCTAAAGATGACCTTGAAGACATCATGAATTAATGGTATAAGGCTGTGGAGCAGACCACATTCTCATAGACAGTCAATGGCTTCTTGATGGCATCCTTTGCAGCAACCAAATGCACATTTGGCCTGTACACTGCCCTGCACATTGTGCACATGCAATGAATTTTGAACTAGATTGGTAGTGATGATGATGCCCTTAACAACTTTTGTCACTGCTGAAACCAATCATAAAAGTAAGAATCAACACTCTCACAAACCACAAAACATCACTACAAAAAAAGCACTCTACTACAGTGATGGGTTTATGATCTAGGGTTTAGGTTTCCACACAAGCTCAAAACTAGATAATTTCCAGCTCTAAACTACCATCCATGAATTGAAGCAAAAATGCTGCTGATTCTTCTAGTGTACTTAACTCCTCACAAACATACTTTGTGATCACTCCAAAGAATCTTCCAACAGAGCACAAGGATCTCAAGATGAATCTTACAATCATAAAGGCCAGGCTGAGACAAATCAACCCCGTCCCACAGAAGGCGACCTGCACTCGGTTTGATAAATCCACAGAGCTGCACTTATTGTCACGAAATACATAACCAACCAGCAAGAGGCAATAAGCTTGTATCATTAGTAGAAACTGAGAAATCCTAATCCTGACAGCTCCTGCTTTGGAATCACAAGGGAGACGAGATTGGAAATTTGTGTGATGGGGTGCTTGGAACCAATCCTTTGCTGAGCATGACCTCAGACGCCGAAGTTTTAAGCCTAAATTCAAGTGTGAATAGAGACAAAAACTAGTATCCTACTATTATAGAAGAATCATTCTTTTGCTTCTGACAAAGAGACCAAAGCTTGAAGAATCATTTTTTTCTTGTGACCAAAAAGAGATCAAAGCTTCTCTTGCAAGATAAAGAGTGGCAAAACAGAGAGAGAAAAGGGGGAAAAAAATGCACTGCCAGTGATGTGAGGAGGGAGAAGGTAAGTTCTTACCACACGCAGGAAGGTGGACTTGCCAGAAGCATTAGGGCCTGTGATTATCAATCCTGATCCTTCATGCAGTGTCATGTTCACATCCCTGATGATCACTTGCTCGTTCCGCATGCACGCTAGCCCACTGGCGATTAGCCTTGGCACCGGAGGTCCTCCTCTTCCCCTTACAATCCCCATACCTCCGGACGAAACAACACCGCTCTTCCTCGCTCCCTCGCTCGCCAATACCACTCCTTCCTCTTACACCGCAAGGCATGTTCTCCCCGCGTTTGCGGAGTCGTAGGATTGGCCTTAGGGTTTTTAGGATAGGGTTAGGGATCCATAAGCTTGTTCTTCACGTTTGTGAGATTAGGGTTAGGGTTCGTAGGACTAGGGCTCGGGCTAGGGTTCAGGAAGAAGTCCAGTCTCTACTGCAAGCATTTTCTCCCTTGAGCTTTGCAAGTTTATACCAATTTTATGATAGGACCAATGTCTTCTGGAATCACCATGTGTTGCTTATGCACCATCTAGGCACCCGAATTTCCCAAGCTTGAAGTTGTAGTGAGTCCCCAGTAATAAGGTTAGGTTTTGAATTTCAAAATCTTATTGTCAGGAGAACATCATAATGCAATGGAAGAACACCTCACACAATCACTTTCAAATTTTATAAACTGGACTAACATACCAACATGTATATGGTGTGAGAAATCCCTATACAGCAAGGAAAAAATGTCATTTTAGAAAGGTCTTGACTAGTTTCATAGATATGATCTTTAAAAGATGGCAAATCAAAATAGTTGAATAACCTATTCAAGTTGGTTTTGCTGCCACATAATCAAGCTTTCATACTTGATATCATTCTCCACACATTCTTTCTCCACATTTGTAACCTCTGGGCTGCAATGCCCATGTTTGTCTAGTACTAAAGCGTGCATAGGATTTCAACTCTCTCATAACAATGAAATGGTAATCCAGAAAGTTGAAATCCTCTACACACAAAACCACCTAGACCTCCATCACTAGCTGATTTGTGGCAAAGGATGCCCTTTTAGCATTATGTCCTCCATTTCATTACACTGTTTTGTGGTCTTGGATTTCCTTTCATGTGTTTACATTTGCTTCAACATGCCTTGTACTTTTTGTGGATGGATTTCCATCCTTGTTTATATATATATATATGGTTTCCACTTGGATTTGTTTGCTCCCACCAACAACTTACTATGTATAGAATTTGAAAAGTAAACATGATTTGGAAAGTGTGACCTAATTTCTTCAAAACATTACACTTGTGAGCTATGTGTGGGCCAAAAAAAATTTTATTGAACTCAAATGCTACAAAGTGATATCACACAAGAAGATCTTACAAAGATCTAATGAGCCCGCATGGAATCTTTGCCCTTTTGCATATATGTTTGAATCAATAAGCATGAGGAAATTCATGGCAATTCTAACATTCTCATACCATTTGCTCAAGTTCAAATTATACTACGCAATGAAACTTGAAAGTTCACTTTGTTTTAGTTTGTGTTCTAACAATTGAAGGTTTTTCAGATTTGCCTTGTGTACAAACAACATTATCAACTTTGGCACCCCAATGTTTTTTGGGTTGTTTTGGCTTCAAACACCATGTTTTCTTACTGGCTTTGGACATTTATAAGGAGCTTCATCCTATGTGGTATTTTGCTCGTATGATTGAGTTCTAGTCTCTTCGTTTAATCAAATACATAAACAAATTATGTGAATTAATGAGCATTCTATGAATTCAAAAGGGTCTTTATAGATTTGTAGTTTTCCATTGGGTGGATGAACCTTAAAAATAAATTGAATCAGATTCTAGAAGTCTTATAAATTATTGTAACAAAATTGTAACATATGATGTAACAATACAATGCCACTGTTTGGAGCAAAATCCTTCAAAACAAATGGAGTAAAACATTATCACTTGTAGTTGAAACACAAGGTGCATTTGACAAGGAGGTTAGAGAGGCATTTCTCTTATTGGTTGAGGTGTTAAATGTAGGTGCCTTTTGTTTTTGGAATGAATACTTGGTCTTTTTTTTCCACAACCTTCCCACTACAATCAACTTTGACCATAACCTAAATACCATCCAAGTTTTTCTTAAGTTTCTTTACCATTTGTGGAGTTGCAAAATTTTACATACCTTCATCTACAAATGTCCATAATAGCAAGCTAAGATTAGATAATGAAATTCTATGAAAATATTACAATTCAATTCCAAATTTTCTTAACATATGAATGCATACCAATGTCTACAACATATACATAACCCAATTCATAGCCATGGGTGGAAAGCATGGTAAAGTATATAGAAAAAGTTGTCAAAATAATATCAAGTTAAAAAAAAGGTAGTTTTTCACAAAAACACAAGAAGCATATTCAAATTTTACTTGAATTTCATTTTGAAACTATGGAACCTTTAATTGGGATTATCGTAAATCAATTACAAAATTTCAAAAACTTTGGAATAATAAAAGTAAGGAATAAGTATGTTTGAAATTGACTAGTCAATATGGTGTTCAAACCTACTTTTCATTAGAAAATTTAATGAAATATACATGTATGAAGTTATAGCATGAAGTTCATTGTATATTCAAAGGGCTCGCCAAAAACAAAATCTACTTTCTCTTTGGTAGAATATACTTGACACATACTTGAATCAAATGTTACATTGTAGAAAGTAGATTTTAGAAATTATTTGCATTTAGAAAAATCAACTTCAAACCTACTTTTAGAATGCAAAATTAAAAATTTAATGCATAATAATAAAGAAATATCTTGTTATTTATCATTTAACTAAAAAGAGTGAATGTATAATAATTTTGTGATGGGTTTTGGTTCTACTTTTTGTTCATTTGATAAGTAGACTAGCAAGTATTTTTAATTGTACATTTTACCGTGCTTTCATCCCCATATATGTATCATGTGTTTTTATATTTATAGATACAACTCCACATAAAGGGAATGCAAAACAAATTCCTTATTATGCATAAAATGCAAATCCAACTCCACACAGAAGGATCCTTAAATAATGAACTATTTGTTAAACAAAAAATTGCAAATCACCTTATTTATATTTGTTAATGCAAATAATTATGTACATTAGGGCAAACCCATCTTAAGGTAGTACCACTAAAAACCACCTCAAGGAATTCTTTAAAGAACCAAAAGTGGCCAAATCATTTTCCTAGGCCTTTTTTTAAAAACATTTTCACAATCATAATTTTTTTTTTTCTCATATTTATCCATTGCATGCTTTGATATATGGTTTGAAATTTATTTTGGAATTAAAAAATGAAAATTTTAAAAAAATTGTATTCCTAATAAAAGTGGTTGTTTCAAGAATCAATAGCCTTAATTTTGGAAATTCATAATTAAGTTATATTTACTCAATAAATTGTCTAATAAAAAATATAAAAAGATAAATTGCACAATTACCTTAAGAAAATTTTCTCAAGAAAATTTTCAAATCGTGTTTCAAATTTGTGTTCATAACCAAAAAATTTAAAGAAAAAAATTACCATTACGTTCTTGAATTTTTTTCTAAATGCAATGATTAACAACATCAAAATACACAATATTCTATTATTGAAAATTTAAAATCTATGGAACCTAATAAATGTACTTATGAAAAAAATTGTGAAAAAAATTATTTAAATGTTTCCTATGGTTTTTTAAAGTTTAATAAGTCTAGGAAAATCAAGGTTTGACATTCCTAATGGTACCACCCAAGGATGGGTTTGTCCACCACTTATATCATCTATCAATTGATATTGAATGTACAACACCTTTGTTCATGGAAAAAAATGATAAGAGTGGGAAATGAACCCCTAGTAATTTCAAATAGAACAAAGCTTGAGATAACCATTTCACCCATACACAACCACTTCATTTCAACCAATTCAATGAAATGTGCAACTAATTCAATGAAATTAATTACTAGATCAATGGAAACTAATTCAATGCAACCAATCATTGAACAATTATATTAAAATATACCAAAGTTCAAGGCATTACATGATAATTCACCATTTACAATCACTTCTATTGGGAGGCCTTGAATCATTGCCATTTGCAAATAATTTTTTAAAAACTTTATATAGCCATCTATAAGCACATCTTGTGAACTTTTATTCTTCTTTGCAAAATGGAAGAATGGCCCTTGGAGGTCCTTGCATTTCAAACAACTTTCCTTTTCTACATTTATGTTAGTCTCCACATTATCTCGTGGTTTTAAAAGGCTCGACTCAATTTCATCTTTGTTGATGATTGGTGAAGATCCAAAAGGTGTTTTACAAAGGCCACTTTTGAATGAAACCAACTCCAGAAGGCTACAAAAGTCTGCCATAGCCCCAATTAATGTTATTCGTTTCAATGGATTTTTTTACTAGTAGAACCAAGTTCAATACATATGCTTCAATTCAAAGACATCACATGCACAAGCAATTGACATCATATAGACATTAAAACCAAATTGAATGAACAAGCTTGATTTGCAACTACCAAATGAAACCTCATAAACACATTTAGCATTGGTACCATAAACGCCCTGAGTAGCCCATTTAAGTTAAAGCAATAAGGTAAGAATTATAATTGTAATTGCAGTCAATTTAGGAAAACTAAGGAGACAAATGATTATTAGCATAAATAATGTTAAAATAATCAGTATTTTGAAAAATAAGGAATAAATTAAGCACTCATCACACATCTAACATTAAAACATTAAAAGAAATTTAAAAACACAAGAAATAACAACCTCAAAGACCAAAGTAATCACATAAGCAACATCAAGGACCAAAGCACTCACATAAGCAATAAAATGTAAGAAATGAACAAACATTTAACACTCTAGTCCTAAAACGATCAAGCCAAAGAAAAAGTAAATGATACCTGACCATCCCTAAGCACATTTGTATTGACTACATCAATGAAGGAACAAATCAAAGGATTACCAAAAATTCAACATAAATTATGGATGCTAAAGCAATTAGGTTAGAAAAAACATCAAAACCTTCAACATTACAAACTTCAACATTACAACCATCCTTAGTAACATTAAGGACAATTATTCAATTCTTAAATGTTCTAAGTAAGATTTTTGGCCAACACTTAATTATAGAAAAGTTCATTTTCATACTCAATTTGAGTGTTTTCTTGATCTTTTCATGTAGTTCTTGTAAATGTAATTTAACAACCAACCCATTCACTTCATCTCCAAAACCCTAGGTACACCACTAACTAAGATGTAGTAGATGGTCATAAACAAGGCATTTGTTTTGTTGTTTAAAAAACTCACCCAAGCAAAAGGGGTGATTATATGTATGTTTACAAAATGTCATAGCTATATCCCAACATTGGTACCAATTTTTACAAAATCCACAAGGTTTCACATTGAAAAATAGTTTAGACATTGGAGGGCAAGCATGGTGCAAAATTAGATTGGGCCAAATTAACAAATCACCACCTTTAAACATTTTAGCCACATGACCTACATTATGAAAAAATAGGTATGTTGTAACTAGGTTTGCAATTGGGTTTTACTTGCAATCTTGAATTGCAATGACCACTTATAACTCAACATATTTCTATAGCTTGAATGTTATCAAATGAGTTGCAAAAATTGTAATGGCACAATTCACCATATATAAAATTATATACATATGCAACTATGTTACAACTATTGTGCCATTATGTTGCAACTATTGTGTCATTATGTTGTAACTATCATGCAACTACATAGGCAATGATGTATGGATGTGATAATGACTTGTTAACAAATCATCAATGGACACATAACAATTTTAAATTTATTCCAATATTATTCTAATTTATTCGAATATTTTTATTAATATAATTTATATCATTCAATGTAGGTCAATAAGACATTGACATGTGGCATTTAGGTCAATAAATAAATAGCCTAAAATAGGTAATTAAACATTACTACACTAGTAGAAATTAGTCAAAATGTAACCACTTTGTTTACGACTACATGCGACTTGTAGTCGTTTACGACTAAGTTTGGGAATATTTACAACTATAAGATCAAATTTCAACTATTTTGGTCACTCTTACAACTATAATGCAACTATTGAAAACTTCATCCTATCAATTGGATGGCTTTTAGGTTGATATTCATCCATGAATATATTGATATGTCCCATTAGTTACAATAATCACCAAATTAGTCATATCCTAAAGGTATTCTACGGTGACATCGAGGTGTATTTTTATGTATGTATTAGAATTATATTTACGATATATTACATATATCATAAATACATATTTGTGTATATATTAATTATGTGTATGTATGTATATTGTTCATATAATGAATAATTTTTAAAAATATTTGAACTCTGAAATTTATTATTCAAATCTGAAAATTAATATTTTAGTTATGAAATGTATATATATTTGAATTTTAAAATTGAGATTTTAATTAAGAAATATTTATGTGAATTTGAATTTTTTATTTGCATTCTGATTTTTTTGTTTAATTAAAAATCATTATTTGACTCTAAAAATTGTTATTCAAATTTTAAAACATTTTATTTGAATCTAAAAATCAATATTTGAACTCTGAACATTGTTTTCAAATCTGAAAACTAATATCCCAATACTGAAAATTGTTATTCCAATTTTGAAACATTTTATTTGAATATAAATATCAATATTTCAATTTGAAGCTTTAAATATGAATTCTTAGAATTGTTAATTTTATTCAAAAATATACTTTTGAGTATAAAATCATGATTCAAATTATGAAAATTATATTTAAACATTAAAATTGATGTTTCAATTCTGAAAATTGCTATTGGAATTCATATATATACATATATATATATATATGTATATATATATATATATATATATAATTTAAAAACATTTGAATCTAAAAAAATTTCTTGAAATTCTTTGTTTAATTATTTGAATTTGAAATTTGATATTTGAATCTGAAATTTGTTATTTCAATTCCTTAAGAAATTATTCAAATTCAAAAAGCTTATTTGATTTAAATTTTGATATTTGAATTCTAAATTATTATTTTTGATTCTAGCAATTAATATTTCAATTTTGAGTTCTTAAATTTAAATTTCATTTTTTTTTTGGTTTGAAATGTGAAATTGCAATTGCAAATTATTATTTTGGATTCTCAGAATTAATATTTCAATTCAGAATTTTTTAAATTGAGTCTAAAAATGGATATTTCAACTTTGAATCTCAAAATTGACATTTCAATTCTGAAATTTTTGAGTTAAATTTAAAGACTTATGTCATCTAAAAAATGATATTTTAATTCTCAAATTTTTTTGGAATCTAAAAATAATATTTGAATTCCAAAAATTATTGATTGACTTTTAAGGTTTTTTCTACGAGTGTTATCCATAATGAATCACTTTTATAAATAATTATAAATGATTATATTTATTATTTATAAGTTACACTAAATAATTATTTCTAAAACATAGATTTTTACAGTTTATATTTTATATTCTTGCAGTAAAAGAAATTAATTACTGTTATTAATGTTACATTACTTTAAAATCACTGTAATTACTTCAGATAAGAATTAATTATAATATATGCATAATTATTTTTTAAATAGAACATAATTATTCACAATCTGTAATTTATAACTTTAAATCTGAATTAAAATTTTGGAAAGATTATAATGTAGTTAAAATAATTATTGTAATGATTGTAATTTCAGGAATTATTATAAAGTAATTAATTTTTTTATTTAAAAAAATTCTGTAATTACTTATCTATTATAATTTTTTTCACAATAATAAATGTAATTATATATTAATTAATGCAACTATTTTAATATTAATTTTTCAAAAAAATCATGTAGGAATTTTTTTGAATAACAATTGTTGTTCATTATTTATAATTTGAAAAAAGAAATTTAGATACTTATTTAAAAAATTACTGTAACTAAATTATTTTTACACTAATTAGATTATCTATAATTCGACTAGATATTAAAAATAAATAAAAATATTTATTTATTTATTTATCTTTGAGTTATGTGTTAACAACTTGTGAAAAATTAAATAGTGAGTTAGTTAAATATTAAGAAGCTATTATTTATTTAAGTAGTTGATAATAAATATTTAATATTTGTAGCGTATAGTTTATATCTTAAATATATATTATATCTTAATCATGATTAATTTAATGGTTATTTAATTATCTAGTGAACCATGTATTTGAATTGTTTATAAATCTAAAACTTAAGAACAAAAGGCATGAGGAAAGTTTTGGAGTTGCAATTTAGTTTGTGAAGAAATTGCAACTTCAAAACTTATCCCATATTATTTGTTCTCCACTCCCAATTTGAACATTATATAAACAAGGGGTGTGGTCATCAAATTTCACATTAAGAGAGTTGTGCACATGGGATGAACTAATCAAAAGGTTTAACCCAAAACAAAAAGAAAAGTTATGCACAATTTTAAACTATCAACCTCCCTAACCTACTTATCTACCTGACTAGATAGGTAAATAGTATGACCTACCCACCTAGGTCAACCTATGTACTTACCTACCTAAGTACCTACTTATATGAATAGGTATTTAGCTTAAGAAGGTAGACTTATCTACTTACCTTTTTACTTAAGTAGGTAGGTAGGTAGGTAGCCTAGGTTTGTAGGCACCTATTTATGTACGTACCTAAGCACCTACCAACCTAATATAAATGTTTTGTATTAATCCATTTTAAAGGTGCCATGTGGCATATTTACATTGGGCCACATGTCATAATATAGGATCATCTAAACATTTGAATTGAACATCCTAGATTATTCAAAATAATAATAATTATTATATTTTAAATAATTCAATATTAAAACACATGGGAACACATCATTTGCCTCAATTGTGACTAAAATAGTTGCATTGTAGTTGCATGTGACAATACATACACAATGGAGTCAAAGGATGAACTTGTATTTATTGACTTTTTCTTTCATCAAATACCCCTTGTCGTTTGCAACTAATGTCTCTTACGGCTTGTCCAAAACAACTAATGAAATTTTAGTCACAAATGTCACTTACGACTAAATTTTAGTTGCGAAGACCAGTCGGAAATACATGTTTTTTTTCTAGTGCTACTTACATTTCTTAAGATAAGTAGGTAAGTAGTTAGGCTTAAATAAATAAATGGGTAGGCTTAAGCTAGGTACGTAGGTCATTTAGGATAATTTTATTTTCCTTTGGGTTTAACATTTAAAGCCAAAAAAATAATTATTGGCTTATTCCAAATGTCATTTATTTTAATATTTCTAGTGCACTTAGTTATAAACTTCACAAAAAGTAGGACAAACAATATGGGACAAGAAAAATAGTCACATCCTAGTTGCAACTCATTTACAACTCACCTCTATTTACTACAAGACAAGTAAATGAATAAACATTTAAGTTTTCAAGGAGTTTTAAATCTTAATACATTGTCCTTTGCCTTTCAATGCAAAAGGTTTTTTTAGACCTTGACTTGGTGCAACCACAACCATTTAGATTGCTCAAAAAGGAGATAAAATGAAGAAGATATGGTTGTCAAAAGTAATTTGCAAGTTCAATGGTTGGTCATTGATTTAATTCACATTCTAACATTTAACACATTCATCTTCTTCATGGTTTTTTTGGTTTTATTCATATACTTATAGATCTCAAATAACTAATATAGATTTTAACTTGGTGCACCCATAACACCTTAAATTGTTAAAAGCAAACAAGAAACAAGGAAAATATGAAGTTTAAAAATAAAAGGTCATGTTTTATTTAGAAAAAACTATGTGCTTCTTTTATATTGTTCTTTTGCATTTGAATTTGCAACATATAATTTAAAGTTTACCCATGATGTTTCATCACACAAAATAAACAAGAAACCATAAAAATTCAAAAAAATTTAATCATCAGCCAACAATCAATGATGGGTAGTTTTATTTTAACATAGTTTATCTACTAGGTATATTAATTATTATACTTAATAATAATAAGTAATAACTAATAATATCAATTATAATTTGGAATCTAAATACTAATGTATAATAATAATAATAATCATCATCATCATCATCATTATTTTTAAATATTATTGTTGTTGTTACTAATTGGGTAATTACATAAAGATCCAATATAGTAATTTAAGTAACAAAAAAGTTGTAAACGAATGCTTCATTTATTCGAGTTGTATTGTAGTTGTCATATGTGATTATCATGCAATTTGTTAACAAAGTTAAATATGGTTGATCAAAGTTGTATATATAGTGTGTACATTCATTTGTCTGGGGGTTGATCTTGGGATTAATATGCAACTATAGTAGGATTCCATTTATTTTTTAATTCTTTGTATTTCCATGGGATAGTTGCAACATAGTTACAAATTAATTGTTTCAAAGTTCTCATTGCCATGTTGTGAGGTTTCTATAGACACAATTACTTATAGTGCTATAATTGCATTTTTTTCCTTCTCAAAACCACTTGCTTCCTTTTGAACCTCAACAATATAGGAATCCAACTTCTAAGATTTTAGCTTTGCATCTTGATAAACATTTTCACCCAAGATAATGGTCCTTCTCTTGTCTTCAAAAAATGTTTGGGATGTCTTTAATTGGTTTTTTGCACTTTGCAATTTTTGTGTAAGAACATCCAATTCTTTTCAGGATTCCTTTAACTTGTGGTATACACATTGAAGTGTGCTTCTACAATACTTCCAATCCAAAATTACCACACTTGCAACCAACCTTATTTTCCCTGAGAAAGAAAACCAACAACATTTAAATTATAGTGACAAAAAAATAGCACTTGGCACTAAAACTTGACTTAATAACAAGTATCTACATTATTGAGATGAAAATAACATCAAATCATGACATTTTGGCCTTGTTATGCAAATTTACCAACTAAATACAATAATCAAAGATCTAAAACCTCCTAACTTGGTTTGTCAACTTTATAAACTTTTGTTATAATTGTTTAAAATCAATTTCAACAACATTGAAGCTATCATGGGCTTGCATCATAATTAGTTTGTGATTGTTCATGTTGAAGCACAACCTTATTAACTTCTTTGAAAATCGAGATTTTTCACTCTAAAGACTTATGGGTCTCTTTTGTAGCTATTGTCAACTTAGAATGCAAAATATATTGGTAGTCTATGGAACACCATCATCACATGATTTAAGAATCTTGCCCTAACAACTCTTCCAAATGAATGGGAGTTGAATAAACCTATAGACATTGTAAGATTATTATACAAATTTTATTAAGAAAAAATAAAAAACAAGCAACAAGAACATTGATCCATGAAAAGGTTTTGAAGCACATTTAACAATTAAAAACCAAAAAAAACTAAGAAATGAAAAATAACTATTCTTATAATGAGTCCTATTGACACATCCATGTACCATTAGTTTCATTTAATATTTTTTTATTGGGTGTTTGAAGTGATATTTGTATCATATAATGGGTTGTTAACATTGTTAATGGTGTGCAAAACAATGTTTTATCCCCATGTCTTTTCAACCATTTAGAAATGTTATAAATTGGTGATTTTTTTTTGTGGAATAGCATTAACTTTGCTAATGAAACACCATATGGACACTGAACGTTATGTAAATGTGGTTTTACAGAATTGGGCCCTTCCCACAACACATCATTTTCAAACTTGCAAAAACCTTCACCTCCATTCAATTTTGAACTTTGTTGTAACTTAGTGGCTTGTGCTTTCATAATCTTGTTCAGTATTTCCCTATGGGCTTTCTCTTTTATAGTGCACGTAATTGCTTTTGCCCAATTAATCTAGGTGCTTTTCACCTATGTTATGTACCCCTTTCACTACCCATGATATAAATTCATTATTTATAACATGTGATGTGCCATATATTTGAGTGTATAAACTTACAAGTTCACATTTGGTTCTTGGATGCAAGTTGCAATTTTTAGTTTTGAACTTGGTCACCTTTGCAAAAACCTTTTCCAAATCCACTTTTGTAACATGTTTTCGGTAAGATTTGGTCTCGGATTCAACCCTCTACCACTTTTGACTTTTTGACATTAACAAAAAACTCTTTGATTTGGTGCTTGAAAAATATGACCTTAGAACTTGGAGAGTTTGTGCATGTTACTACATCCATATCCATAACATAAGACACAAAAAAAAAACTTTGATCATCAAACTAAGTGATGCACAAAAACCTTCAAATATATATTCTATTCAGATCATGATCAATAATCACAATTTTTTTCATCAATACACCAAGTTGAAGTTACATATGTAGGCCACGTGATAAACAAGTTTGACCATAGGACATTCAAATGAAGTGATTGAGTATCAGAGAGTGAGAGAGTAACAAAAATAAAAGAAATTGTGAAAGTAGGTGTAAACCCTAGGGCATTCAAGTGAAAAGAGAAGCCATGATAACTCTAAGTTAAAGGAAAAATTTATGTGCTTAACATTGGATTCAAATTTTCACCCAACAAATACACTGGTTTGACAACTACCACATCATCACATTCGGTAATATTGAGTCCTTTCCAACCAATCACCAAGGGTGCATGTTGTCTCTTATATTGAATTTATTCAACACTAGTTGGCCCTCCTTGCACTCACCATGTTGAATTAAGTTTAAAATTAACATTTTAATCCAAAATTAATTAAATGCATGTTATGTCACATGTGTAGGAAATAATCATGCAGAAAACATGTTTGGTCAAATCCATAGAAGTACATTTTGGCATTTTTGGCATTTTTGTTTATAAACCAAAATATTGATGCACAATTGTGTATGCATGGGAAAAATCACCATTGCCACATGAATTATAGGTGAAGCACATTATAGTGGCGGGGGAGGTGGTGTGGGTCAAGATTGTTGTCACATTGTATTATTTTTCAAGGGTTCCGTGTTTGAATTTTAACCATGTCATTATTATGAAGGATTTTCACAATATTTCACATATTATGATAAATCAAAACCCAGAGAAACCAAATGCCAATATATATATATATTTCATATGATGTAATGTTAAATTATATTTCAAAAAATATCATAAGCTACTAAAAAATGTAAATATATATATTTTAAAATGATTGAAATGATTTTTAATTTTTATAAAATTTGTAGTATCTACTAAACATTGTGATTTCATATGATTGAAAAAAGTTTGTGAGCCATGTGAAAAGTTTGATAATTATTATATCACAAATGGGTTTTTTTCAAGGTGATGACCCTAAGTATATGATAAAATAATTTGTTTACAAACAATCACTTTCAAATGGAAGATGACAAGAAATGTGAGGTGGGTCATTTAAAAAAATTCCATTCAAATAAAATGCAATTAAAAAAAAAGGTTTTTATTATACTGCATATACCATAATTAAATCCATTATTTTTTCAACATAATATTTTAAATTTATTTATTTATTCAAATAATATTGGATAACATTAATTTTGTGAAAATCAAAACGTGAAGCCAAAACACTATAAGTGAAACCCAAAATTAAATGCAACACATTTTGGAGGTGTATATTTTATGCACGTGTCATGAAACTACCCAAGTTGACCCCATGTAGTTTGCTTTCGCCCTTATCTTATTTTATATTATTTAAATTTTCTCATTCAAATTTTTTTCATGTAAATGTTATTTGTAATAAATGGCCTTGAAAAAATCTTTATTCCTTTTTTTGAAACCCCAACTATGAATGAACCCAACACTTAAGATTTATTTAAAAAATAAAAAAATAAAATTCATTCTTTTTAAGATTCAAAATGAAGACTTTAAAATTATAAAATCCATTTGGATATTTAAATTGATTTTTTCAAGGTTCAAAGTTTTAAAAGTGTTTTAAAAAGGTTTAAATTAAGGTGATGTGAACTTGGACATGGAAAAAAAAACTGAATTTCAACATCACATAGATGTTTTTATTGAAAAATACAATAGATTTGGATTTTTAACTTTCAATTGTTCATTTTGGTCCATTGTAGTGTGCTTTCACTTGAAAGTGTGCCATTAGATGATATCATTTTGTTTATCTTCTATTAGCTTGTAGCCATGCAAGTTTGGTGGATGAAGGTGTGGGTTGGTATGCTTCCATGATAAGAGATTACATGATTCCTACAAAATTGGAACATTACACTTGCATAATCAACCATCTTGGTCATGTTGGCCGTCTATAAGAAATAGAAAATATGATAAAATTGATGCCCTATACATTTCATGTGGTTCATAGACAACTTTGTTTAAAGTTTGCAAAATTCATGATAATGCAAAGATGGGAGAACATTCCAACATGGGCATTCCTGATACTTGCATATATCCAATTTAAGGCAAGATTTGCAAAGGAGAAGGAATCACAATAAGGGAGAGGAAGGATGTTATTTTAAAATATTTTGTTACGTAACAATTTTATAACAATCTATTAATGTTTTGCTATGCTACACACTATCCATGACAATTTTGTTTATGACATCTATTTAATATTTATGAAGGTAGTTTTGTAATATTTTGACCTATGATACACGAATTATTGAATAATTGAACAATAATTGATTAATTAATATTAAGTTAGATTGAATATTCATGAATAGTAATTTGTAATATTGATAATTGAACACATTGAATATTCCATATTTGAACAATTAAAATATTGAATTATTGAATAATTAATATTCAACATAACCATGGTGCCTCTCACCTTACCCTCCCACTACTCTCTTGGTATTATTGGATAGACCTCCATGAATAGGCATGCACCAAGGTGGTTTTGCAATGTTGAGACATGCAACATATAAATTTCAGAACATTAAAAAAACATTATTGAAATAAAATAAAATAAAAAATACTTTTTGATAAAAAATTGATTAAATTTCAGCAAATAACATTTGTTTTGTATTTTGTTAAAAGAAAGGTTGAGGAAAAACCAAATTAAATAGCTTACATTTCATGTTATAATTAGGGTTTTTTTTCATTTTTTTGAAGTAGTCACAATGGAGATCATCCACAAGAGGATTTAACCATATATGGCTACACAAAAGATATGAAATCAGGTTGCAGAGACATCATTTTTGTTGACTGTAAAATGTTCATTGCTAGCTGGTGCTTATAATGCCTCACCACTTATGGTGTGGTCAGCCTAGACATGGGAGTAATAGTCCTCTAATTTCATCTTTCAAAAAAAAAAACTGCTTGTCTTAGGTATGAAACGAGGATGTGAATTTGCTCAGAGATCAAGGAGGACTCTAGAATATCCAAGACCTCACAAGCATTTCGTTCATAGCTAAATAGGGAAAAACGAAAAAACCTAAATAGTGGATGTGTAGGTGGCTTAACATTCTAGATGTGCTGTATTTTCAAAAAAAATGTTTTCTAATCAACCTACATTATCAGGACTCTATGGTTCATTGTTACAAAAGTAACTTTTTAATTTTTGTCAATTTTTCTACAACAATTATACCATTTGCATAATATGATGATGTTTTGAAGATGAACAGTAACAATTTGTAGCTTGGAACAAGATTGTTTTAAATGGGCAATCTTTTTTTGCTCTTTAGAAGTCTGTGGAATAACAAAAGTTATGAGATGTTTCTATGACTTGGTCAATGTTGCAACCTATCTATTGTGAAGTAGTTGGAAGTGATGCAACACGTTGATTAGTCACTAGACAAGTGGATGGTCGAATTTACTTCTACCATAAAATACTATCCAAATAGATCATGAAAGTGTATTGATTAAGCAAGTGGCCCTAGTTGAATTTATTGTTCCATTGCAATAGTCTGGGAAAGGACGTTGGAATTGGATGGCCAAATGGATGCAAATAAAACATCTTATGACCATATGGTATTGATTTCCAAATTTAAGGACTCCTCTAACATTATGTATTCAGAGACATTGGATATTTCACCAAAATGTTTTCAATTAATTCAAACAATACGTACTTGAATTGAAGGTGCTTTTGATTCAATTACAACAACTTCAATACTCTTTTCCAAGTACCATTGAGTAGAGGAGGACTAGGAGAATGTCTATAAACAGAAACGTAATAAGACAAATCACAATAGCAATGTTCTTCTTCATTGTGCTGGGCTGAATTTTTAGGTTAATTTTCATTTTCATAATTCATCCTGAAGTGGTACTTGCAGATTCTGCACATCATGGAAGCAACATAATAGGATTAGAATTAGACATCCATACATGAAATAAATTTGAAACCTCTTATAGAACATTTTTAAAAAATAATTTGTTTACCATGTCATTGAGTTTCCCTAGCACATGACATACAGACAATTAAGCCTGAATGCCTCCAACTTAATGTCATAACGAAAAGAAGTTTGATATATGAACTACAAGGTGTGAGAACAAATCAAGCTCTGCGGAAGTGATACTTACACCATTTCTTAAATCATAGAACCGTCTAAGCCATTTAATGGAATTCCAAAGACCAAATGAAAGGTAAAGTTAGAGCTCACATGATTTTGAGGTAGTTCTCCTTTTTGTTGAGGAATCTCCAAAATCACAGGTGCAGATTCATAATTTGTAAATACATCATTAAAAAAACAAGTGTTGTTACCCACAATTGCTTGAAGAAAGGCAGCAACAACACCACCTACAAAACATAATATATTAGAGACATTCATCAAGACATGAACGTCAATACCCATGAGAGCAACACAGTTGCTCTGTTAAATAAACCCCATCAGGCCTCAAAGAAGCCATGCTGGTTGAAGTGGCCTTATGCAAAAATATGAGGAAAAACGAATCGAATTCTTAACAACAAAAGCAAAAAGAATCACACCTGCAAAACGACTCATTGGTGCCCTAGAGCCAACTGTACCCATGCATTCAAGTTCTGTTAGTTCGCAAATGCCATCATCCAAAATATCCATATGCCCATACTCTTTGGCCACCACAAAATGGTATACAGGTTCAATAAGGTCCTTGTAGAATTCATTATGGCTAACATTTTCTGGTGCACATTCTCTGACCCGTGCCTTGTCCCAACAATGAGTGTGGGAACGGTCATATTCAAGGTGTTTTCTTTAAATGTTAATACGGGTGGGTCTGTTTGGATACCTTGTCGATTCCCATCAACAGGATCCAATCCTATAATGGTTGAGATTGGAATGGTACCGTTTAGTTGTATACCCATACTTAACACAACCTTGCCTCCTCGACTGTGTCCTACTAAGGCCAGTTTTGATAAATCTGGTTTTGTTTTTGGGACCACTAACGACAATGCGCATTCAATATTAGCTTGTATCCATTTTAATACATCAATTGCATCGCGAATTTCATCTGTTGCATTATAGGATAAAGTGAAGCCCATCTGGTCACATACCAAACACTCTGAAATTTTAGTATCACCAGGATGACTTATTTAGACGTCATATGTATAGCGCGCTGAAAGCAAACAAGTACTCTTTCAATTCCTTAAAAACGGAAGACTAGCAATAAGTGGAAAGATGAAGCTATAGACTCCTCGACGTACTTTTCTTGATAGAAACTCACAAACAATAGCTTGTTTACTTCAATATAGAACCGGGAAAAATAACTCTATAGTTATAAAACATGATGCTATGGAGATTGCTACCAGATACAAAATTGTCACTGCCTCTTACACATAAGTAGCGACCGTGGTAGATGCAGTCCCTTGACTTATGCTGAACTAGGTTGACCCTTGATCCTAAACTGACGTGACACGAAGTGGCATCAACGTCCAAACAGACAAGACTGATCTTTCATCTTTTGCTGCCTTTTCTTCTATTTCTACTACCTAGTCTCAGTTTTAACCCAGAATCCCAGGAGTTTGTTATGAAAAATTGGAAGGTTGTGCAAGTGTTCAAAGTCAAAACTTCTATGAAGGGAAAAGAAACATAATTTTTCTCAAAGGTTTTCTTGCACGCCAAAAGATGCGAAGGAATTTACCTGGGGAGCAATGACTATGAAACCATAGGAAGCCACATGCGAGATGATCCGGCTATAACAAGCGTTCCTGACGTCAAAACCATGTTGAAACTGCACAACAGGGAACTTTCCCTCCGCCATCGGCACTGTTATCCACAAAAATCTCACGGATTTTGTTATAGGCACTCCTAGAGGCAGATTCTCCACAGTGTAAGGCCCCTCGTCATACGGGCTTGTACACCCATCTGCGTCTCCTGATCTCAATGCACTCAGAGCCAATATAACCAAAAAAATAAAATTCATGACCAAGTTGCTCCTGAGGAAGATAGCACTCATGGCTTCTTATAAACCCCAAAAAGCTTATGCGCACCAGACCTTTTTGTTGGAAATTATCGATGAAACAACTAGAAACAGATAGCAGAAAAATTTAGCATGAGCTCCTTCCCCTCCAACTCAATCTTACGATCGCACAAGTTGTTACAAACTTCACTATACACTCCAAGCTCTAGTCTTCTGTTAAATAGGACATGAACACCTCATGCAAATGTTACCTTCCTCTTTTGACCTGGAAAATATGATTTCAACCTACACAAAGGATTTTTCATGGAAAAAATACCTGAATTCACTGGATTTTGAAGAAAAAATAATTTCATATTGCCAGATTTTTATGATAAGTCCGGTAGGTAGTAGGTAGCCAAGAATATAAAAGGATTCTGGTTTAGGGTTTAGGGCGCCAATTAAAGTGGCGTGTACCTGCACTCCCTCAGCCCAACTTTATGCAAGTCAGCCTTTCTTTTCTGGCTAAATTTATCCAGTTTGCTTTAAAATTTTCAAAATGGCTAAAAGTATGTGCTTTCTTGGATATTTAGTAGCCAAAATTTCCAAAAAAATTTCTTTGTAAGAAAACCAGATTTCAACCCAATTTCTTAGCATATAGCTAAAATGTGACGGATGCTTTTTATATTTTACTTTCATATCATGTTTACAACCAAATTTGGCTAAACTATCTTATGCATGATTGCCACTTTAGCTAGATCACAAAAATGAGAAAAAAATCACAGATGTAGGTAGTCTAGCTTCTAATTGCATCGGACAAGCCTTGCCATTTTTTCAATGTTCTGTACAAACAGTTCATTGTGAAGATTTTCCATTGTGAACTATGTATTTTGTACATTAAGGAATAAAATGTAAGATTGAGTTTCATAAATGGTGAAAAAAGTATTTTATACATGTCAAACTTTATTGTTCACATATAGTTGAGGTTCATGTAAAAATGTGATGAAGGGCAATTTTTGTTGATGACCTTTACACTCAAAGGCCAATGTCCAAACCAACCTTCCAAAAGGAAGGGCACGTGTTTCTAGTGTTCCTCAAGAGGAATGGCAAGGGTGCCCTTGAATTCGAAGCCCTGGATAGGCCATCTCTGTATATATACTTTTGCAAGGGTTTTTTTCTTAAAACTGTTTTTCCCCTGTTTTGTCAGTGATATAGTGTGATGAATACTAATTAGTTCATAGGTGCGCCCAACCATATGGGATAAAACTCAGGTGTCATTGGGAATATCTAGGGGAACGCATTTGGAAACTTGAGAACCCTTTGGGAAGATGGTGAGAACACGTTAGGAACACGTTGGGAACACGGGGAAAAATAAAAAATCCCTCTCCACCGACCCCCTCAAAAAGAAGAAAACAGGGCTCATCATGAGTGCATGCTGAGCCTTCCCATTGGCTGCATGAAATTTCTGTGTTCCAAAACTGTTTGTCAGTATTTTTGGCCTCCGCGAATACCCCCATTATAAACTGGGGATACTTATTTATTTATTGTTGTAGATTAATAAATGCTAGAGTCCCCACTTCTCCAGTTGCTTATTTGAGAATTTTAGAGTTAGATTGGAAAGAACATTGCTTAAAACTACTTTGACCCCAAAGATTTGAAAGCTGCAAACTTTGCCCTTCCTCTTAATTTTTTTTTTTTTGGCACAAATGGAAAAAAAAATCCATTCCAGAACAAGGAGAACAAAGTGGAGCAAACCAAAACCAGGTCAATACCTCACCTTGCCCTTCCTCTTGAAGGACACAGAAAAAAGATATGCCCTTCCTTTTGAAGAGTTGGTTTGAAGTTAAGAACATTTGAACTTTGGCCGTCACAAGCTGGCATAAAAATTGACTTATATTCTTGAAAGCTTGATATTTTTACTGTGCTTCCCATTTTGACTTTGTTCTGGGAGACAAATCCACTGCATGAAGAATTGCACAACTGTTACTGTACATCCAGGAATTTGATATTATGTAACCCTTTAGACTCACATTGAAATGTGAAGCGCTAAATTACACAAGACTAAATTATCTGGTTACACTAAAAAAACATTTTGTCACAAAGTTGTGAAAATTCACCCAACAAAATAAATAGATAAAAGTTGAAACCAACACTCTCCTGAGTTAAGAATCAAATAATATACCATTCATCTTCTTGTGATATGTAAAGCTCTTGGAGAAATTGCACACATTTCAACATGCAAAAGAAGGGAGGCGGTAAAAAAGTCATGCATGGATAAGAATCAAGATTGATTGGCAGACCAGGAATCAGACCTTTTTCATGTCATGTAAAGCTCTTGGAGAAATTGTCTGGCGTATTTGGAGGGCACCTTTTAAGCTTTGACAATTTGAGCATCAGATGCTTACAAGATGCCTCTTGCAGCTAGGTCCTGAGCTCCAAAATAGTAGGTGTAATCTACACCTTGTCCCTACCACTACCTGATCTGCAGATGTTTATGCTCGGGATTGCATTGACAATTATGGAACGTGTAGCCAGTACTTTCCCATGCGACACCAGAAACCGGCATAGTGGCCAGTGCAGTCACAGAAAGTTGCATGACACCATAAAGAAATGTACACCACCAAATTGGTGACCAGCACTTGGGGCCAGTTTTTGTCACTTGGGTTTTTTTCTCTTGGTGATAAAAAAAAGTCCAGTTTGAATTCATTCAAAGGATTTTTGCTAAAGAAATGCGCCAAAATCTCCAGATTTTGAGGAATTTTCGTTTTTTTTTCTGAAATCGCCATATTTAGACAATGTGTTCTAGCAGGTCACTAAAATACAACAGTCTAAAATTTATCAACTTTCCTCTCTGACCTGTAGCCAAATTTGGCTAATTCTTCTTGTGGATGATTGCTAGTGTGACTCATGGATTTTTCTTTTGTGGGGAATTTTCACATATGAGCCCAACATCTACAACAAAGGATTTTTTTTTAGGGTTTCGGGTTTAGGGAACAAAAAGTTTCCTCACTTTGCTAAGTTTTTTTTTAAATGTCAAAAAATAACCAGATTTCTACTGGAGGTCCAATACATAGCCACAATATAGAAGGATTTTAAAAAAATTCTATTGTCAAACCTACTCTATCACCAAATCTGGAAGAAAACCTCTGGTGTAGCTACATCACAAAATTGAAAAACTAATCTGATGACTCACTATATTTCAATGAACTTACAGATATTCATTCAGCTCATCACTTTCCTTCCAATATGCCATAACAGAACATAACCCTGGAATGACAAAGTAATGAATGGTCATGAGGTGGGTTTTTACCTTGTGTAAGTATGAATTAAGCCTTGATGTTATATGAGCAACCGATCTTTAAAGTTGGTGCAATAGTTAAAGCATTGAGTTGCACAATCAAGCTCTGGCGATGGCATCTCAGGTTTCCTAGAGATTGATTACATGTGTTAAGGGTTTTTGCTTCTCTGAATTAGGGTAAATTTTTATTTATTTATTTATCAAACCTTCGCTTATACAACTTGAAGATTTTAAATAATTTATATGAAAAATAATTTTATAAAATTAAAAATCTCTTTAAAATTGAAAATGTACTATTTGTAATTTAATTTAATAAATTTTCTGATATTGAAAATTCTAGATATCCAATTTTGCTTTATATTATCCATTGATAAATTCTATCAAAAGTGTGGCAAGGCCAAAAATATAAGCCTTCTTATCAATGGATAATTAATATCTCACCAAATTGTGAGAATCACCATAGAAGATCTTGTTCCTTAAATATTTGTCTATTTGTATGTGCAAAATTTCATGGAAAAAATCCCAATGAAACTATTGGTTTTTAATCTTTTTGTCTAAAATGCAATCTTGCAACAAATGGCTATGAATAAAAAATGCACTGTATTTGACGATTGAATTGTTTGTATGAGCAATTTCATGACAACTAATGGCCCAATATCTATATTATCCTCACTCACATAGATGGGGGTAATGCAAAACTTTGACACACCCACCCATTATTTTAATGGATTCCCTATTTTGGTTGGTGTCCCATCCAGCTGACCCCCCCCCACCCCCCACAATTTAATTGAAGATTCTCACGAAACTTACAACTATTGGTCTCCTCACTCTCTTTACCCTCAGGGTTTGGAAAGAGACATTTAATCAGAGTACTAAAGTCACATGGATGGACTTTCTACACTTGCAATTGCCTTAGGTGTTGGTTCTTGGGCATGTTGGGTTGGATAGACAAGTTGGCACGAGCGCATAGAAATGCCTCACCACAATTTTGATAAAAAAAATTTCATTTGAATGTGGGCTAGCAATGCCAAACATGGAAACGCACCTCAAACTATGCATAATGTGGTGTGATTCTCACTTGTTACCTCATGCAAAGTCTATCAAAGCATAGTATAATGACTTCAAATTATTTTGAACATGTGATAAGGTCACAATAGAAATGGAAGAGGCCTAGACCCTTGATAAAAGAAAAATCTTAGTTTTTAAAAAAATTATGTGGCTCTTGTTTGCTACATGGCAAATGGGAATCAAGTCAAGTAAACATAATATTGGGTGATTTTCACTTTGTGCCTTGTGCAAGTGTCATAGCATAATATATCAAAGGTTTGTATCAATCATTAACCAAATTAGTTTTTAAATGCACAAAGTGTTTATAAGGAAGGTTTCCCTTCTAAAAAATGCCTTAACTACCCTTCAAAGATGTTTATTTTTTTTTTCTTCATGTGGTTATTGGTTGTTCCTAGCCCCTCCCCCTCCATTCCTTGTATCTATGCTCACTTTTTTGGGTGGCAAATGGGATTTCAATAAACTATATATGCATAGTATTGGGTGATTCTCACTTGTATGGTTGCAAGTATCAATGCATATGACAATGACAATCTATATAAATCTCTTCGCAAGAAATTTTTTTTTTTAATGCATAACTTGTGGAGGAAGATATATCTTCTTCTTTGTGTATGAATAATTTTTAAAAAGTTGGTTCATAAATATTTTCGCCTTCTTTTATGTACAAAAAATCTCATTAAAAGTTTGATTCTTTTTTTATGTCATTGGATAATTTTATTTTCTTTTTCTTTTTTCTTTTGTTGTAGAACAACTAGTGCCTTATCTTCCTTGTTTTTTTCACATGCAACAATGGTCCCACAAAGTTTTAGGTTTCCAATCCAAGTTGAGTAAACCATGCCAAATTTTGGTCAGCTACCACTGGTCTTGCCTCATTCCAAAAGATTATCTTTATTGTTGATGGCTTTACAATCTTGTTATTTTTGTTGTCACATTTGAATACTTTTTATATGTTGTGATGGAGGAGTGTTCATATTCAATTTAGTCAAATAGAGTTGTGGTGGAATAGGAAGGTGGCCAACATGAATGTCATACAATAACTATTGTTCATGAAAGGCCTTGTGCATCATCTTGCTACTAGAAGGGTGTAAAATTAAAATGACACCACAGGTAAATTTAGCTACAATTTATTATGAAAAATTCTTATAGCTATCCCAATATATCACACGCTTTCTTAAAATCATTGTTAAGTAAATATGAATTTTTAAAAATGTGAAAATTCCTTGCAGATTCAATGTTTCATTTTGAAAATTGAGATCACAATTTCAAATCATCATCAAAAATTTATTTTTTTATATTTCTAGTTTTTCATTATTATAAGCTAATTTTCAAATATATATATCATGCACATTATGCCTAATTTATATGTGGGAAAGATTTTTTGAAAACTTGAAATTTTGGAACAATTTTGAGAAATTCTTTGAATTTGTAAAGTTTCAAGACTACCTTGCACAAACAACCCATGTTTGTGGATCTGGCATCTTTATGGAATAAAGTTTTCTCAGCTTAATTACCAAGTTGACTTTGGATTTTAGCCAAATTCTACTTTGCCAAATTGGCAAGTTGACATCTACTTCCACCAATCCACCAAGTCTAGTGTGCTAAGGCTTAGTTTCCATCTGGCCCACCCACCCACTATTTTCTGGAAAATAGAGGCTGGGTGGGGTTCCCATTTCCGTAGTCGCCTCACCCACCAACTACTTTCTGGCGGGTATGATGGGGTGGGCTGGTTGGTGGTCCCCCAACTCACCAGATTTGGGTAGTGCACAATATTTGTTAATTCAAATGGGCTCCTAGTGATTGGCTTTTCTTAGGTTACCAAGTGTTCAAAGAAATTACAAGTGGAAGGGTCAGTTCCAGTCCATGGAGCAGGGTTTTTTTTTTTGGCGAATTTTCACCACCTGGCGACGAAAAAAAAGGGGGCTGGCGAATCCAACAAAGGGATTTCTGAGAATTTTTTAAAGAAATATCTCGAGGAAAAAAAGGAGTTAGAAGTCGCCAGATTTATACAGTGTGTTCCATTAGGTCGCCAGATTTAGACAGGATTCCAAAAAAATCTACTAGTCGACCAGGACAGTCGCCATTTATTGCTAATTAATGCTGAGGATCCTCGCCAGTACACCTACTTGAGGAATTTGAAAAAAAAAACCCTGCCATGGAGATGTGGTGGGAAAAAATTGAAATGACATGTGAACACTTTATCATTAGATTTTTGCTGATTCATTAGTGGGTGCTTAAAAAAAAACTAGCAGTTAGGTGGACCACATGGAAATTGATGTTAAACCCACCAACACATCACAGTGAATTGTGATACTAAGGGAACAACAATGGGTCGTGGTGTAATGATGCCCACAACCACATCAAGTGGTTGCAAATGGTTAACACATGGAGACTACATTGGGTGAAAAGTGGAGGGGAGGAAAATAAAAAATTCCCTCCACCAAGCTGGATGGTAGATGGCAAGGCTTGACAAAAATGGGCAATGCAACACACCCGGCAGAAAATTTTAACTATGTATTCTCAGGTCATGTTTAGGGTTTAAGGTTTAGTATGCAAATTTGTGGGGCATTTCAAAAAATGAGATGCCTATTTCAATTTTTGAAATGTCCCACGTTGTTTCTCCTTTTTTTTTCTTTTTCTAGTGATACCTGATGGGTACCCACCAGATACTCATTGGGGATAATGAGGAAAATTTGACTTTTTTTTTTTTTGTGCTGGAATACTTTATGCTGGGTAACACCACTGTCGCAAGGCGCTCCCAAAATAAGCCCCCGTCAGCTCTACCTCTAGCGAGATTTTTTTGGGAACACCCTGACCCGCATTGCCCTACACCAAGCACCCACCAAAACACTAGTGGGAAGTGGGTAGTTATGACAGTATTTGCATATACAAGTGGGTAGGGTAGAGTACCCCATCACCAAATGCTCGCCTATGATCAAACACTTGATTCATTCAAAAACAGGCTAAGGACCATGCACCCATGCACCTGCCAGCATTCAGGACTCATCCTATGACTGAACGTTTAGTGAAATTTTTTTGCACAGCCTTTTTCAAGATGATAACCAATGGCCAAATGTTGTCCATTTGTCAACAAGTTGTACTTTGATCACATTGCTCTAAAATGTTTGGTGAGTTGGCTAGGATGTGTTCAATGTGAATGTTTTCCAGCTTCTTGAGATTCCCAGCTTTCAGGAGGCGTAACTCTCAATCAAAAGCCTCGATCTGAAGCAATCTCTCTAAGACCAATCGAGGCCTCTCCAACATGCCATGATCATCTGAATATTTAAGTGTTTGGTGATGGGGTATTCTACTCTAGTGATGACAACAGGACTCTGAAAATGGACCAAGGTGAAGAAATAACCCTTTCAAGCACATCACTGTGCATATATAGCCAAGTGAGGAGTGATCACAAAGAAACTTGAAATGGGCTATCCGAAATTCAGTTGGTGTCGTCTGTCCATCTTGTTGGGTAGGTACTTCCACTATTTTTAGGTGAAAATTTGGCAATAACTTCACCAAATCTCTCCCTAATTTTTCAAATAAGGACGACATCTTGTACTTAGGGATCTGGCCAAGTCCCCAAAAAAATTCGCCGATGACAGGGAAATTGCAGGTCCCAGAAACTAGCACATATGCGTGCATGATTTTTCTAAGAAATTGGAATCTTGAATGGTGTTTTAGACTAGGTAACGAGAGCTGAAAATATCAGCATAGATCTCAGTGTGCTAACGTATATGCCTGACTCCAGGCCTGAGGATATGGGTGAAAAATGGACAGCACAGATGTCTCCAAACCATGGAGTTCTGTTGCGTGCAATAATATGTGTATACCAGAGGCAGGTCTTGAGGTGGGTAATATCGCGGAAAACTCCAAATGGCTTTCATTTTCTTTGCTAACACGCGGTGTTCATTAGCATAGGATATGCGAGACGTAACGACAGCAGAAAAGTCAGCAAATTTTGAATTTACAATAACGTATTCCAGAGGAAATTCTCGTGTGGGTGAGTATCGCAGAAGACTCTAACTAGTTGCTTCCCTTTCTTTCCTGACATATCCTGGGCACCATAAAATAAGCGCCACATGCATCCATTCTTTAATTATCAAGCCCAAGTTTTTCATTGATCAGAAGAGGTTGCAAATCCGAAATTGGAACCTTGAACAGTGTTTGAGAGTCAGTAACGATGGGAAAAAATGTCAACGAATTAGCATGGAGTTACAAAATGCACCATCGACCGACCATGACCACTTGCGTCTATTCCCTAAAGGCCAATAAATGCAGAGACGTTCCCTGATCACAGGGAAGTTGCAGGTCTAGCACATGCGCATGCACGACTCTATTGCACAAACTGGAATATCGGGACAGTGTTTCAGAACAGGTAATGAGGGGGGGGAACTTCTGAACTGGAATCGCGGCAAACTCTCGCGAGCCTCACCTTTCCATGCTCACACTGCATCCACCATCTATCAAGGACCACTTGCAGGATGCAACCAATACTGATTAAAGGGTAAAAGTCTGACAGATCACAGGGAAGTTACAGGTCTACCAGATCAGCATGCATGATCTTATCAAAAATTGGAATATTGAATAGTGTTTGGAAAGTCGGTAAGGACGACGGACTTATATGGACATTAAGTTTCTGCTAAGTTTCTGCTACCTGTCTCTGCTTTGAGATGATAATACTCCCAAAACGAAAACCCCACAAGTCTCAAGGTACCAAGGTCTATGCATATGTTACCATGCTCTTTCTTGATGTTCAAGAGCATTGGTTGCTTGGGCCATAAATTCTGATCAATGAATCAAGATTTCACTTTCTGAGAGATTGCTAAGGTAGTAGAATTATCAAAGACGGAACCAAATAACAAGCCTTGATCCGTTCAATTGATTAATGAAATAAGAGACATTGACAATGACAGTAATGTAATTGACAGACAGATCTTCACTTCATGAGAGATTCTTAAGGTAGTAGAATTATCAAATAATTGACACAACCAAATGAGCTCTGATCTGTCAAAGTGATTAATTTGAAAACAAAGATGGGCTCAGTGATAGTATCCTGTAATTGAGAATAATCACCTGCACTAATATTCCGCATGAGCGGTAAGCATGGCAGCCCATACGTAAGCATTTGACTTGGGTTCCGTGCATGGTGCTGCAAACTATCAATGATGATCAACGTGTGATTGGATAAAATGAATTGATTTTTTGTGGAAATTAAGTTCCATTTGAATGAAAATATTAAATGACATTGCACACAACTTGAGTTGAATTTAATTCAAAATTCTTAACTTTGATTCAAATACATTGAATTGAAATTCCCTACTCCAGGCCTGAGGATATGGGTGAAGACTGGATAGCACCGATATTGTTGGCAAACCATGGAGTTCTTTTGCGTCCAATATCTATCTATGCAGGAGGGAAGTCCTGAGGTGGGGTAACATACGGGTGAACGAAGACGCCAAATCGCTTGAATTTTCTTTGCCCATACGTTTTATGCTTGAGCATTGTACGAGATTCGGTAACGACGGGAGAAAAAGTCAACATGGAGTTTTCCAAAAGACAGATTCGATGGCGCAAGTACGGCGGAAGAGCCTAACTAGCCGCTTCACTTTTTTTTCCTGGCTGAAACATCGCATGCGCCATGGAAAAAGGACAACTTGCATCCAGATTCCATTCTGATCTAAAGACCAAGAAATTCGGGAAGTTTCAAGTCTAGAGCACTTGCATGCATGACCTTGTACGAAATTGGAACCTTGAAAAAGCCTTTGAGAGCGGGGAACGATGTGAACAAACTTAAAAGCATGGAGTGACAATAATCTATTCCAGGCGAAAGTTCTGAGTGCAAGGTATCATGGAAGACACTAATTGAGTTCTTAGCAGACTCTAACAGCCTCGACCGTTAAGTTTTTCTGCTGAGACTCTAACAGATATCTGCTGAGTCAAGTTCGGTTCACTTGTTATTGATGCCAGAAGCAATATACGTTTGGCGGGATAGATGGCTCAACGAGGTGAGCGGAAGTGTATCAAACCTCGTAGAAGTGCTAGAGAACTAGGACGTATGTGTCGAGCCCACCACCGGGCGTAGCTGATGCTCGGATTCGGTAAATTATCTTATAATACCGAAAGTAAGCTTCTTGTCAAAAAAAAAGTCGTAGCGATGTCCGGATCAGAGAGAAGGGTGCTCATGCAATCATGACTCCAACAGTGGAGTAAAAGTTGACCATGAGGACCATGGCGCGATTAGTTCAGAGTGGGCACTCAGGATGATTTCCATTGCCGTTGATTTCCAATTTTCTGTGCATGATTGATGTCATAAGCATCATTTGTGAAAACATCTCAAGAGTTCCCATATGTTTACCAAATATCTTTATAGAGGTGTGGTGTTGCAGCTCGTGGTGAACTCAATCTCTGCATGATGCAGCTCTTGTGACAACTAGTCCGTTCCCCCGGTAAATTTGACAGTGTATTGATGACAGAAAACCACAAATGGCCAGCCCTTCACAATGCTTTCATCCATGCCCAACTTTCCTAACAAACTGTAGGTACAAGGATCCACCACTTGTGCCTCATCTTCTTCAAGAATACAGGGATATTGACCACAGGTAGGTGAGGTTATACAGCGCCTTAGGTCTTGATTGTTTCTGCACAATGCTACGAGACTGCATCAACCGTGATTGGCACAACTATCAAAGGATGTCAGACTTCAAAATCACATTTACATTGGAATTCAATATTGCAGAACAGTTGGATTCTTGAAAATCCCATGAAAAACAGGAACTTCTTAGTGTCCACCAAGAAGGAAGGAGAGTCCACTCAAGAAAATATAAGAAATAACAGTGTACATCTAAGAAATTGGATTGGTGTGTATTACAACAGGTAATTCTCCTCAGTTCGACCAATCTCCAAAAATCCAGAAGCAATCAATGACACTGGATTCATATTCAGGGCAATTCCAAATCTTGAAAACAAATTATTGCGCCAGCATGTTCACTAATGTTGTGGATGGAATTCTGAGAGATGCAAAAGTTACTTCCCCAAAACTCTCAAACTACCTCCTCAATTAAGAACCCATGTATATTGACTGCTGAAAATGTCCATTGGTGGTACGAAAAAATGATGGATAAGAACACTACAGCCTTCCAATGTAGTCAACATTTTGTTTTTGCTCAAGCATAATCTGCTGCTGTGTACTGTCTGAATTGAGGTACTCTGCAGCAGGCACAAAACAAATGAAGATTAGCACCACAACTGAAACATGAAAATAGATTAAGAACAGTCATGACTGGAGCATCTTGCAAATGTTATGGATCAAACATCAGGTGCACAGAGGTTCATATGGCATGGAAGGAGGCCTCAGTGGAGCACCCACATCACAAAGCTTGGTCAAAATTTGCTTGGGCAAGGTCAGAAATATAAACAAGGGCAATGCTGTTTTAAGACGGGCATATTACCTTGGGGGCAATCTCAAGGCCAGGGCATCAGGAAGATTGATCGGGACATGAGTAGCCACTAGCACAATGCCTCCTTGGTGCCGATGCTGGGCAATCAGCTCCTCCAATATTTCCACCCCCTGATCAACCAACTCCTCAACACTTCGCATTAATAATGATAACATAAAGAGTGATGTATCCTCTGATTTCATGTAGTCACAAGTTTCAGGTTGCAATTTAGGACAAGTCAGATAATAGCAACAATTTAGAACAATAGCAACAATGCAATGCAAGGCAACAGTTAGGATGGGTGACAAATTTTGCAAAACTTTTAAAACTAGGAAGATTGAGCAGGGCAGGTACCTCAGCATCAAGGCCCACAGAGGGTTCATCCAGTAACCACAGTGGGCGGGGGACTGCCAGCATCCTTGCCAGCTGCAACCTCTTTCTCTACATTTGCAAAATGGTCACATGTACAAAGTTACAAACTGCATGCACCTTGCAACCATGCACTTTGGCAATCAATCTGTTGCTAGACCCATGCACAGCTATTTCTGTGCTGTAGACTCAAACACACACATCGACTATTCTATTTAATTGATTGTCAGAATCAACCAGTTGTAGGTAATGAAATCCACCAGCAAAAATTATGTAATTTATGAATGGAGAAACAGACATGCCTGGCCCATAGAAAGCATAACTGCTTGTTCTTGAGCCAAATGTCATAGTCCCATTGTCTCAAGTGCACCTGTTGTGCACCCCTCACCTCCTTCCAGCATCTCCCAGAAATGCTGCAACAACCCAAGACAGAGTTCCACTCCCAAAATATCAGCTTATTGAATGCAACAGACACTGAAGCATTAACAACAGTTGCCATTATGCACATCATAGTACCGAACCACCGAGGACTGGCTATCCTGTAACAACAGACACTGCTGTGACTATCCAATTTACTGCCTTCCCTCTTTGGGGAGCAAGATGCAGTCCTCAACAGAATCCGTTGTGTATTTTGAGTGAGTGTATCCACAAGAGAATTGAGATCTTGAAAGAGTGCAGATCTTCATCCAATGTGCGTCACAAGTCAGTTCAATGCAACTTGCAGCGTTCTTCTACAGGACAGCACAGGAAGACACTGCACCCAGTACTCACGATACCTGAGAGGCAGCTTTATGCAATAAAAATTAAGAAGCATCTGTAAGTTTTTTCTCACAGTTTACAGCTAATCTCTTATATACTCCAGAAGCACCTAAAGATGACCTTAAAGACATCATGAATTGGTGGTATAAGGCTGTGAAGCAGACCACATTCTCATAGACAGTCAATGGCTTCTTGATGGCATCCTTTGCAGCAACCAAATGCACATTTGGCCTGTACACTGCCCTGCACATTGTGCACATGCAACGAATTCTGAACTAGATTGGTAGTGATGATGATGCCCTTAACAACTGTTGTCACTGCTGAAACCAATCATAAAAGTAAGAATCAACACTCTCCACAACCCACAAAACATCACTACAAAAAAGCACTCTACTACAGTGATGGGTTTATGGTCTAGGGTTTAGGTTTCAACACACACTCAAAAACTAGATAATTTCCTGCTCTAAACTACCATCCATAAATTGAAGCAAAAATGCTGCTGGTTCTTCTAGTGTACTTAACTCCTCACAAACATACTTTGTGATCACTGCAAAGAATCTTCAAACAGAGCACAAAGATCTCAAGATGAATCTTACAATCATAAAGGCCAGGCTGAGACAAATCAACTCCATCCCACAGAAGGCGACCTGCACTCGGTTTGATAAATCCACAGAGCTGCACTTATTGTCACAAAATACATAACCAACCAGCAGGAGGCAATAAGCTTGTATCATTAGTAGAAATTGAAAAATCCAAATCCTGACAGCTCCTGCATTGGAATTACAAGGGAGACGAGATTGGAAATTTGTGTGATGGGGTTCTTGGAACCAATCCTTTGCTGAGCATGACCTGAGACACCGAGGTTTTAAGCCTAAATTCAAGTGCGAATAGAGACAAAAACTAGTATCCTACTACTGTAGAAGAATCATTCTCTTGCTTCTGACAAAGAGACCAAAGCTTGAAGAATCGCTGTTTTCTTCTTACCAAAAAGAGATCAAAGCTTCTCTTGCAAGATAAAGAGTGGCAAAAGAGAGAGAGAGAGAGAGAGAGAGAGAGAGAGAGAGAAAAGGGGGGAAAAAATACATTGCCAGTGATGCGAGGGGGGAGACGGGAAATTCTTACCACACGCAGGAAGGTGGACTTGCCAGAAGCATTAGGGCCTGTGATTATCAATCCTGATCCTTCATGCAGTATCATGTTCACATCCCTGACGATCACTTGCTCTTTCCGCATGCACGCTAGCCCACTGGCGATTAGCCTTGGCACCGGAGATCCTCCCCTTCCCCTTACAATCCCCATATTTCCAGACAAAACAACACCGCTCTTCCTCCCTCCCTCGCTCCCCAATACCACTCATTCCTCTTACACGCGCAATGCATGTTCTCCCCATGTTTGCGGAGTCGTAAGAATAGGCTTAGGCTTTTAGGATAGGGTTAGGGCTCCAGAAGCTTGTTCTTCACGTTTGTAAGATTAGGGTTAGGGATCGTAGGACTAGTGCTCGGGCTACAGTTCAGGAAGAAGTCCAGTCTCCACTGCAAGCATTTTCTCCCTTGAGCTTTTTGCAAGTTTATACGAATTTTATGATTGGACCAATGTCTTCTGGAATCGCCATGTGTTGCTTATGCACCATCTGACACCCAAATTTCCCAAGTTTAAAGTTGTAGTAAGTCCCCAGTAATAAGGCTAGCTTTTGAATTTCAAAATCTTAATGTCACTAGAACATCATAGTGCAAAGGAAGAACACCTCACACATTCACTTACAAATTTTATAAACTCGACTAACATACCAACATGTATATGGTGTGAGAAATCCCTACACAGCAAGGAAAAAATGTCATTTTAGAAAGGTCTTGACAAGTTTCATAGATATATCTTAAAAAGATGGCAAATCAAAATAGTTGAATGACCTATTCAAGTTGGTTTTGCTGCCACATAATCAAGTTTTCATACTTGATGTCATTCTCCACACATTCCTTCTCCACATCTGTAAGCTCTGGGTTGCAATGCCCATGTCTGTCCAGTACTAAGGATTTCCAGTACTAAGCGTGCATAGGATTTCAACTTTCTGATGACAATGAAATGGTAATCCAGAAAGTTGAAATCCTATGCACACAAAACCAACTGGATTTGTTTGCTCCCACCAACTTACTATGTACAAAATTTGAAAAGTAAACATGATTTGGAAAGTGTGATCTAATTTCTACAAAACATTACACTTGTGAGCTATGTGTGGGCAAAAACAATTTTTATTGTATTCAAGTGCTGCATAGTGATATCACACAAGATCACCTAACAAAGATGCAACGAACCCACATGGAATCTTTGCCCTGTTGCATATATGTTTGAATCAGTCAGCATGAGGAAGTTCATGGCAATTCTAACATGATCATATGACCATTTGCCCAAGTTCAAATAATACCGTGTAATGAACTTGAAAGTTCACTTTGTTTTAGTTTGTGTTCTAACAATTGGAGCTTTTTTAGATTGGCCTTGTGTACAAACACCATTATCAATTTGGCACCCCAATGTTTTTTGGGTTGTTTCGGCTTCAAACACCATGATTTCTTATTGGCTTTCAACATTTCTAAGGAGCTTTATCCTATGTTGTATTTTGCTCTTATGACTTAGATATAGTCTCTTCCCCTAACCAAATACATAAACAAATTGTGTGAATTGATGAGCATTTTATGAACTCAAAAGTGTCCTTATAGACATGTAGCTTTCCATTGGGTGGATGAACCTTAAAAATAAATTGAATCAAATTTTAGAAGTCCTATAAATTATTGTAACAAGCGATTCTACCACAAAAAGCTCTATCCTGAAAATAAGGTGTGACATTTAATGTTTTACTACGAATTCAAGTTATATTGGATGAAAGTTTGTTGGTTTTATGAAAGACTATGAAATTGTTTTTTTCCACATTCGTACTAAGAAATAATTTTTTAAAACTTTCTTAGAATTCATTGTGGATATGTAAAGATTGAAACTATAGTTCCATTCTCTTTCCTTTAATGATACAAATGAATATAAAGTTGTAAATAATCATATTGTTTAAAAAAATCCAAGTTTTCCGAACTTGAATAATGTAGACAATTTCCAGCAATGTGCATGAGGTATTTCAATGTTTAAAACAAATATCAATCATGAATGGATATAATTTAGATGGAAATATTTTTATTCTTAGTCTCATTTCATTTTTTAAGTATAAGAATTTGGCAACCCCCTTTTTTTTTTTGTCACATTTTGGGTTTAGGTTTTTTGTGAAAGGTGTTTTGTTATGGTGTTTGATGGGTGTATGTGTGGATAAAAAAATTGTTCAAATTTTTGTTTGTTTTGTTACTGATATTTATGATTTAGTTTTTTACACATGGTCCATTAAAAACAATGTAAAAATAAAAATTCAAGTCAAAGGGTGCCAACATTTTGGAAGTAATTAATTAGGTGGAAAATGCAACATTTACATGCGTATAATCACAAACATTACACTTTAAATAAATGGAGACATTAATGATTTTTTTGTTATACATTGGAAGTGTGTTTGGTAATTTGAATGCAATATAAATCAGTTTGTGAAAATTTGAATTGTGATTTGAATTGAAATTTAGCCATGAAATTTAATAGTTAATGTTTTTTTTTTGTTTGGTTATTATCTTTTAAAATGTCAATATTAAAATCTCCCATAATGATGATTAGACAATGTTCGGGAGAATGTTGAATTAAAGTTTGAAAATTATTTAGGAATGTAAAAAATGAACATGAATGAGCTTCATACACACATACAATATGTATTGTTTTTCATGTATTAATATTAAAAGTTGGTATTATATGTTCTAAACCATCATTAGTTATTGTATTGAAAGAATCTAAGTGCATGTGTATGTCATATATCATCATTAACCCATGGCCCTGATGGATTGAAATATATGAATATTTCAATGAATTTATAAATTTATGCACATCTGTTGATGCATGGTGTATTTTTGTTTCTATAAACATAAAATATTAAACACTTGAAGGTTATGATCATGATTGATGTCTTTGTAATGTTGGCATAACAAAGTTATATTCAAGGCTTATATAATTATATGAGAATTATTTAAATTTTTTAATTGAAAAATTAATGGTATCCAAGTTGTAATTGTTTTAAATCTATTCATTTATATATGTATTCTTGGATCCACATAGAAATTTTCATGTTGGAGAGGAGCTAACAAAAATAATTTTTCTTTTGTTCAAATGCAAGATTATGTTATATATGTTAACCCATGTTTTTTAACATTAGTGGCATCAAAAACCAATTCATCTAATGATAATCTTTGAGAACAATGGATGGTTTTTAATGCTACAAGTTGAATTGGAAATTGACTCCTTATTATGATAAATGATTAGGATTTACCAACTCTTATATCTTTGATGATAGGTTCAATTGGTGTCCATTTTGATTGAATGTTATTGTCATAATAATGATTTTTATTTTTTTTTGTTAGTGTTCCAATTTTAAAATTTTCAAACATTATCCATAAAATGATTTTTTCACAATATGTTGTTGAATCTTTTTAAATGTCATCAACTCCATGAAACCATTAAATGTTGCATAATTACCAACACATAATTTAATCAACATATTTTTTTAATATGAATTGTAGAATGTAAACTTGTGGTTTTACTTGAATCATTTGAAAGTTTGTAAGATAGTGGACATGATTGATGATTGATGTTCATTTCTTTGAAAATAAACATGGGATCTAATATGTTAATGAACACATTTTCATTGTGTTATTGCACAAGTTTATTTGTATAAAATAAATACAAAATAATAAAATTATTAGGTGGTTGTCAATTACAAATTGAATATCCTTTCTATTTTTTGTTGTAGTATGAAATTTGTTCAAAGTTTATATAAAAACCATATCAGATTGTCACATATTTTATTTAGTTCATAACATTAGACATATGTTTGCAAAAAAATTAGTGTTAATGCACTAACATTATTTTTGATATTTTGAAAGATCCAACTATTTATCACAAGGGGTGCTTGATAGAAATCACCTATCATGATAACATGAGCACCACCAAAAAAATTATTTTGAATGTGTTTTATGGACTTTAACTTATTATTTATAACATTAAACATTCTAACACCAACAATTAATATTTCATCTATCACAACAAGTTATAATTGTTCATATTAACATGTAAGCCTATTTAATGAATCTAATGATAAGTTTGGTAACCCAAATAAAAATTGTTGCATAGGTATCTTAAATGTTGAATGTATTGTTAAATTGTCAATATTGAAAGTAGTTTACTTATTAATGTGATAAGTAAAGTTTTAATTTTTGTTAAGTCAAAAGACATGTCTCTATTGTATAATCGTAATAATGAATTATGAACTTTAATGTAAAAATTTTAATTCCAACACCCCTTATCAAAAATAAACATATTAGTGTATCAAAGTGTAATTGTTTTCTATGCATAATATCATCAAATATTAATCTTTGTTCTTCATTTAATTGTCTAAATAAACTATGATATTTAAATTTTTCCATCATCATGGAATATGATGATTTTGTGAAATTTTTATTTTTTAAGAATTGTGATTTTTGGTTTGATCCATTACGTGATTAAATGACAAAGTTAGATCATAAATCATAATGTTCAATATTGATTATGTTTGTGTAGGATGTGGATCATTTACTTCATTATCTATATCATCAATCTAAATGTTAGTTGAATGTAATGGTTTTTATTTTGAATTTACTAAATCATCCATTTTTTTTGTATTTGGATATGGAATTTAATAGTTGAAAATAGATTTAATCTTAGAAATTTCATCATGTTGTTGAAAATATGCATCATGTCAGGTTACATTAGTTTTTTGAAGTTCGAAATGGTGAATACAATAAAACTTGTTCTATCAACCAATTTTCAATATCTTTACATTTATTATAATTTACAAACCTAATAATTTTGAGTTTGGGATGTTTTGAAATCTTTTTTTTTAATGGTATATAAATCAATAAACTTTGTTAATGATAAGGATTCATATTGATTAGGACGATTTATATATTTGTCTATGACTAATGAACATATTATATTAATTAAATTTGGTTCTAATTCATTTAATTTAACTTGGGATTTTAACACAAAAGTCCATTCTTCAAAAGGGGAAGTATTTATGAATTGAAATGTTCAAGATGAATGATATAATGGTAAGGAAAGCACAAGGTAAGTAGTAAGTTGAACAACCATTTGTTGGGCATTAAAAAAAGTATCACCTAACTTTTGAATTCTTATATTTTCATTTATATTATTTACGATGAATTTTTTTATGATAGAATGTAATTCTAATGTTATTGATTTATCTATTTTTGTTATATATGATGTGGAATATGTTGTAGTTGCATATAGGTCCAAGATCAATTGAATATTTGTATTTGCAAATCACAAATGAACAACACATATATTAAATTCATTAATTTTATTTTTTTTAGGAATTCATTTTAAGAAAATGTGCAACTTTGTTAATTTACTTTTCAAACTTAATATATATGTACATTCATCAAGGTTTAAAAATTTAGATATTCATAAAATGATATATCATCATTTTCTTTTAAACCTTTCAAAAATTGAAATATGTTGTTTGCTTGTGTATGGAGGTATTATTATGAAAATGGATAATTCCAATTCATTTGAAGAGGTTCTAAATTTTATGTTTTACAGATAAGAGGCAATGGGTAATGAAATATACAAACATGGTTTTTTTTCTTACATGTACGTGTGTGTTGATGTTGTGCATTTTGTAATGAGTTTGGTAACAATGATACATCACAAGAAATATACATGTCTACAAACTATTCAATTTATTTATTTATGTGCACTCCATATATAGGTGCATTTTTTATCCATAAAAGTCCATGGTTATGTTCATTCCCATGATTTTGGAATTCCATGACAAAAGAAAATGAAAAAAATGCCCAAAAAAAGAATGATTTTTTGTGATAAGTTTATTAAAAAAAATGTTATATGATCATAATATCTTATACATGTGACATGGTCAATTCATATCAATTTTGCTATATGAATAAATTGGAGGTATTTTATTTTATTTGGGAAATTTAATCTTGAAACATGTAATGTATGTAAAACTTTAATGAAAGGATCACATGATCTTTCAATAGATGTAAAAATGACAAAGAATGTTAGAGGACCGAATTGTTAAATCATTGCAAATAAATTTTTTCATAACCTTTCAAAATAATTAGGTGAACTACGCAAACCTTCCAAATCACGATAACCTAAGTATGATTTCAAGATATTATCTAAATTTGGTTTATTTTGTATTTGATAAATTTTTTAAATTCTACCACATAAATTTCCTTTTTATATTCGCACCCAATTAGAACCTATGATTATTTGGATGGAAACTTTAACAACTTTTTTAAAAAGGTTAAAAATATTTGTTGAAAAATCCTTAAATTTATGAAGTAATTCCCACTTAACTATTTGTTGATATGAAAAACCTTTAGAAATTGTCAAGATTGCCCATTAAATAATGTTAGAAAATTTAATATCTCTGAATGTTTATTTAAAAATAAACCTAAAAGGTGAAATTTTGATTTGGGGCAAAAAAAGATATAGTATTTTTAGAATCCATTACTTTTGGAGCATTTAAAAAATTATGTGTCATTGAATATGTCGATGTACAATGTATTTTTTCATTATCGGAATCAAAATTATCAAATGATGCATTATTATAAGTAGAAATTTGAGATTCTGAATTCATGTGCAAAGCAAACAAACTTGCCCATTGATGATGAATAGTAACATTCAAATCTTTGTATAATAATGTTTCAATTAAATTTCATAAAATGACCATCACCATATTTGGATAAATATTTCCTGACATATAAGGTGATTTGTATTCAAGACCTCATTTAATAAACACATTTATTATTGCATTGTCATGTGGTAACATTGTAATATTGATTAAATTTAATCAACATTTGCAAGGATATTAATAACACTACCATGCATTTTATATTGCTCGTATGCTTGGAGTTTATCAATTTAAGCAAAAGTAAAATGTGGTGAAATAAAACGTTCTTCTAATTGTGTTAATTTTTGGACTAATGGAATGATTTTGTTTCTAAAATTTTATTTGGTTCTTGATATAAGGGCAGTTTATTTTCATTAATATTATGTAAACAACTTGTACATATGTATGATGTTGAATTAGGTTCTATTTGAATTTTGAAAGTATGTAAAAAGTTATTTTGACAATTGATTTGAGAAACATTTAAATTGTTGAAAAAAAACATAACCTTTTAGAACAAAAATATGGAATTATAGGGTAATCTTGGATTTTTTTATTATAATTGTCAATGTTTATTGAATTATGTGTATTTTTCCTTTATATTAACATGTCTATTTTATTTGATTGAACACCATGTTTTGCAAGAAATTATTGTGTGGGAATCGGTTGTTTAATTTATTCTAAAGTGCATTGAACATATGACGATTGAACTTTGTCATTTATGAAAGACTCTTGTGATTTTTTTGCATATATATATTTCATGTGGTTCATAATTTGTGATCTGGTTTTTTTAATATTTTGAAACATATTGATGAATTAAAAAAAAATTGTGTAATAAGTTAAATTTGGAAAAACCTCCAATAATTCAAAAATATTGTTGTCATAAAGTGCCTAATCAAAATAAAATAAAATTATATATATAGTGTTACATTAGGCTCAACAATCAAATGGGATTGTTCCATTTGAATTTTGGATTTTTAAAACTTTGGTAATGGAAACTAAAGTGAACAAATTAAACAAAATATCATTGATAGGAACATTTGTGTTATTCTTCAATTTTTTTGGTAAATATTATTCAATTTCTAATTTTCTTTTTAGTAATACTTTTATTACAAGAATTGTTGAACAATCACTATTACGAATCATGACTTTTTTGATCGAAAATTTTGACCAAAAAGTACCCCTATTGGACATTAGTAAAAAAAACCACCTCAATCATTTTTGTCAAGTTGTTTTTGACATGATGGATTTGGTTAGTGGTCTTTTTAACTAGTCGATTGGTGGATTATTTGATTAGTCAAATCAGCTAACAAAAATTTTGGGTAACAATTTTTGGGGTCAATTTTAAATTTTTTAAAATGTGTACCCAAATTTTTCAATTAAATGAAAGTAAGCAGGTCATAAAATAGGTTCAAAGGTAGATACTAATTACCCATGTAGGTCGTGGTGGGTAGTCATGCATTCCAAAGCCTAGGGTTGTACACCATCTTCACATCTTCCCCTAAGCATGTAAAGAGCGAGAGTTGAACCCTTGACCTCTTCAACCACATATATTTACCAATTCATTAACCAACTCACCTTTATGTTGTGATAAAATTTGTGAAACTTTGTTATTAACATGTTTCATTTCAAATCTTTTTTGACATTCAAAATAAATACTAATTAGTATGTAATAGTTAGGAATTATATAGTAGCTAGGTGATATATGCTACTTAATTAATAAACCTACCTAGTTACCTAGGTAATAATTAGTAGTTAGCTAGTAAACCTAAATATAATTCTAGCTACCTAGTAAATTAATAGGACATAGTTAAGGAGGTAAGTAGGTATAAGTTGGTATGTAATAGACCTAGGGTAAATAAATAGGTTTAGGTGGGTAGGTATGTAGGTAGGTATGTAAGTAGGTTCTTAGGGTATGTAGGGAGGTAGGGATGTAAGGAAATTGTTAAAGTGACTAATTAGGTAGGTAGGTAAGTTGGGTAGGTAAATAGGTAAAGTAAATAAATATGTATAAGTGGGTACATATTGTTTAATTAAATAGGGTATAGTGAGTGGGTAGGTAAGTAGGTAGGAAGGTAGGTAGGTTGGTAGGGTAGGTATATTTGACCTATTTAACTAGCCTAGAACTATATAGGCCTTTAGGCAATTACATACCTTGTTAAACTTAACTTGGCTACCTAGCTTAAACTATTAAGTTAGGTAAGTAATAATTATTTGAATTTTATTGATAGACTATAAATTATGTTAGGTAGGTAACCTAAGCCTACTTAACTAATGTCAAATCAATATGTTCAATTTGATTAAGGCATGGTCATTTTGATTAAGTTTTTTTTTGTTTGTCCCTTTTGACTAAATGACTAATTGACACCTAGTCAATAATGTCACTTTAGTCAAATGTATTAGTAAATAGTAACACATGTCTTTCATACCCCAACCCACTAGTCAAGACGAACATCACTTTTAGTTACAACAAACACTTTGGTCAAGTTGGACCTTTAAAAGGTCATGATTTGTAATAGTGAATGAAATAACATACTTCAATGGTGAATCCCAATTATCTTTCAAAATTTCCATTAATGTTGAATCGAATTTTTCATTCCAATAAAAACATAAAGCTAATCACAATAATTGAATAAGACATTGTTGCACCATTTATTCCAAAAAAGATGGAAAATCATTTAAATCTATGGTAACTTTGGGATCATTAATTTGAAAAGTAAACAAAAACCTAAATAGACCATTAACATATTGAATTGGTTCAAAATGTAGAAAATTATACGTTATATGTAAAGGGATAGATTGAAAATTCATGCCACATCAAGATATAATGCATTTTGATATTTTATTACAAATGTAAAATTAACTTTTGTAGATATTCAACTATCAAAAATATTACATTGAAATCTTTCCACAAACCTCCCATGCTAACATTTAATGCCATTTTTGTCACATATTGATGTTCATTTGTGACTAAGCTTTGATGCAAGTAACATAAAAAAATTGGATTTAATTTTTGAATTCAACATTGTTGGGCTTTTCTATATTCAGTAATAAACATTAATTTAAATGTGCCATGTTATTTTGCCTCATTAAAGAAATGATAAATTTTTATCTAATAAATAAAATATAGATTCAAAAAAATAATTGCCTATTTCATATTTGTATGCTGAAATTAGATGAAGGCCATATGAATGCAATATATGTTCAAATGATGAATCAACAAGATTTAATAAAGGTGTTTCCATTATTATGAACTTCAATTTAATGGACATCTATATAAACAAAAGCATAGTCTCACATAAACACAATAAAAATAAAATAAAATCAGTGATTCATTTAAAACTATTTACATTTTAATTTTTTTGGAAAAATTCTTGACATTGAAAAAAAATTATATTGGAATTTTTTTTAAATTGAAAAAAAATTTACATTAAAAAAAAATTTATTAAGAAAATTAAATTTAAAAATTTGCATAAAAAATTTGCCTACACTTTTTTAAAAATTAATTGAAATTTTGCCTACATTGGAAAATTACTTGACTAAAACATTGTTTATATTGAAAAATCATTTGCATTGAAAAAATGGTTTCATTGAAAAAACTACTTGCATTGAAAAACTACTTCACATACAAAAATGTTGCATTTAAAATTATGTTGGGCACTTGATATAAAAATCAATGTATGAAAACTTTCCTTTTCCTCTAAAAAAAAACCTATGAAAATGATTATATAATAAAGGCTATTTAAACCAAAATTTTGATATATGGAATTTCCACATATATAGAATATTTATATACTAAAAATAACTATAGAATGGTCACATAAAAATTTAATGTCTAAAAAGGTTTTTGTCTAAAAATTGATTTTGAGTCATCAAAATCAAACTTGCATTTCACATTACATGGAACATTATCACTATGAATAATTACCAAAGGAACAATTAAACCTTCGCATTTCAAATTAGTCTCCCCTTATGGGATAAATTGTTGGATGTTTTATTGAAAGTTAATAAGGGCAAATGTGGTCAATAACCAAATTTTACCATAAATGCGAATTGAAATGAGGCGTTGAACTTGTTTTGGATGAGGCAAATCCAAGAATTCAAATTCTGTCATATGCACAATTGCCTCAAGCCATTTGCCCTCAATAGTCAATAACACAAGTTCATCATTGGTTGTAATGAAACCCTAGAAAAAGCCTGATTTTTGAAATTGTTGATTTTGAACAATAAGTGTTACAATGAACATTGCCCGTTGGAGAAATGATGACATCCATTACATGACAATTTCCACATACTTTTTGAAATGGAGGCGCAATCAGGCTAGTTATGGACAACACCCTAGTCACTTGAAAAAAAAAATTTTAATGTTAAAAGAAAAAGGTAAATGAACATGAACATGAACAAAAGGTAAATGTGAAAAAGGTGCATCGAACAAGAAAAAAAATCATGTACACACATACACATAATATGTAAACAAAAAGAATGAAATCCATAAGAAGTGCATAATAAAAATGTTGTGAAAATGTAATAATTTAAAGATTTAATACCCAAAAAAAAGACAAAGAACAAGATAAAAAATTAATAACAACAAAAAAATAACAACAAAAAAAGGTGATTCAAGCACAAAAAGAAAAACATTATACCTCGTTCTTTCAAACCATATATTTCTTTCATTTCTTATTCATTTTGAGTGTTCAAAAAAACTATGGGTGTGAAATTTGAAATTCTAAAAATAATCTTTGAAGTGCAAAAACATTAGACTAATGTACATACATTTTAAGCTTTAAAATAAATTTTTTTTTTTGTGCTTAAATATTAAACCCTTCACTTCCATAAGCCATATCTTCCTCATTTAAAAACCAATTCTAGTGGTTTTTGTGACATTAGATGCACCAAAAAAAGGGCTACAAATCTTTTCATTGTTCAAAGGCCATGGACCAATGTGTAGGAAGTTATTAAAATTTATTTATAAAGGTTTTTCACATACTTGTCTACATTACCATATTAAAAATACAGTATCCTCTTCTTTGAACAAACACACTCCAAATGTTTTATCCCATATTCTTTCCCTAAAGATAAATTCCAATGGACTATATAAAGGCAACTTTTTCATTTTTAGTAAAACAACATTGTACTTTATGTCTAGTCTAAAATGGAAGGTTGATTTTTGTTTTTAAAACCATTTTAATAAAAAAAAATCATTTCAATGTAGTTTTTCTTTCTATAGACTGTTCTAGTAAAAAACATTATGTGACTACCCATTTCTCCCTTCCTTAAGGAAAGAAAAATCAAATGGTTGGGGTTTTTTTTCATTAGAAATAGGTGGCTATTTGATTGTCCTTTTCAAAAAAAGAGGAGTTTCCTATTTAAGAAGAAAAGAATAAAATGACCACCCAATTTTCTTTAGTGCCCATGCTAAATAAATAAATAAATAAAAATTTGGAATTACTTTTTGTAAAGGAAAATCAGGCGGCTACCAAATTTTCATGTTTGTTTAGGAAGGCAAGAATTGAACAACCAACTTATTCTACTAAGTTCTTAGGGAAAAAAAAATTGAATTTTTTTTTTGTAAATGAAAATCAAGTGACCACCCGAATTTTAGGTTCTTTTAGGAGAAGAAGAATTGGGCAACTATTTGATTTTCAAGTTCGTTTAGAAAAAGGAGAATTAGGTAGCCACCCAACTCTCTTCACTACATAGGGAAAAAATTTGATTTTTTTTTTTTTTGGGAAAAATCGAGTAGCTGCTTGATTTTCATGTTCTTTCAAAAAAAGGAGAATCGGACAATCACCCAATCCCCATGTTCTTTTAAGAAGAGGAAAATTAGATGGCCACTCAATTATCTTGAATGCCCAATTAAGAAAAAAAAAACTTGAAATTTGTTTTATAAAGGAAAATAGGGCAACCACCCGATTCTCAAGATTTTTAGGAAAAAAAAATCAAGCAATTGCCTAAATTTTATGTTCTTTTAAGAAGAAAAGAATTATGTGGCCACTTGATTCTCCTTAGGAAAATGAAAATTAAACAAGCATTTGATTTTCCTTGGTGCTCAACTACAAAACTCTGAAAATTTATTTTTCTTTACATTATTATTATTTTTTTCATTATCTTTTGTAATATAGTTGACCATGAAATGAACATAGTCATATGGGTAAGATCAAGCAGCTTCAGTTCTATTTGATGTTTTTCGTGTAAATTTGAAAGAAACATTGAATTATGCAAAGGATAGGAAAAAGGCTAACCTCTTTTAATGCAAGTTGGGCACTTGATAATTTGTTGTGTAACTAAAGAAGGTGAGCTCGAGTAGCTTCATAAAAAACCTTTGTTAAAATTGTGTAATGTTGTGCCCTTAAATATTGATCTCCTTTTGATGTTGTTGTCACATTCTTGATTAATATCATAACACATTGGTTTCCATTGTACGCTTCAAACATTTGATCATATTTTATTCTAAAATTGTTACTAAGAACAAGAATGTCTTAGTCAAATTCACCTTTTCCATTTGGAATCAACAATTGTTTTTCTATTTTGATATCCCTTATTACTTTTACACCAATGACAATGATAGCAATGGTTATAAACCTCCAACTCTAAATAAAATTTTAAAAATTCTCTAATCAAATCCATGTGGAAAAACATGGGAATTAATTCGAGTTAGAATGCAGGAATTGATGACACAATGATTATTGACTCAATTGTAATGACAACATGTATATCCAATTTTTCAAAACCCTTTTTGGACTTTGATTCAATGCTAAAATTTTCAACCTTCACAATCATGCATTTTTACAAATGCTATCATGCATTTCTATATGAGGCAATTTCACCTTCAAGGTGATTGTGGTTTGAGCTACCTTGTCTAACAAATCACAATGCACCTATGCATAACTCTTCCATGCTCCTATTTGCAATTTGATTAAAGGTTCCATACCTATTGAACACCTTTGTTTCAAATGGAATATCCTTAATTCCAAAATCCAAATCATCCACCACAACAACTAATCTAGCTTCCTTCATTGGAATAACATCCATTATGCAAAAAAATTAAAAATAGAACTTACCAAAATGAATTTAATAACAAACAAATGAAGCATCATTTGAAAAAAATAACAGTTGTAAAAGCACACACTTGGCAAAACATACACTTGCAGAATCACACATTTGTAAAGGAAGCAAAAAAATAGTCAACAAATGGTGAAAGCTTAAACCAAACACATTGTTTTTATTGTTAAAAAAAAAAAAAACAACAAACATATAATGTTCTATTTATATGGGAAAAACCCTAAACCCTAAACCTAATTTTAAACCTAACCTTAAACCTTTTTCTACTTTGTATTGACTTTAAGTAATTTTGACTATGGTAGATTTTAACTTAATAATAAAAGATCATATCCATGGTTTGGCGGGTAAATTATGGTCTAATAATGAACAAGACATCAATACCCTTGGCATCTTATAACTTTCAATATCTTTGAATATGATAGATATCTACCATTGACCATGGATATTGATGAGCCATGGTTTGGTAGCTAGATTATGGTTTAATAATGAACAAAACATCAATATCCTTGGCATCTTATTAGTTTTAATTGTGCATTTCATGCTTACACCCAAACCTTAAATATTTCAACCTAGATTTGAAAGATATTAATACATAAACTTAAAATTTTTCTCCATTATTTAACCATTATTTTCATTTTCACTGAAATATATTATTATTATTTGTTAAACATCAACTTTTTTATCATGTACATAAAAAAATTTAGACATACAACAAAATCAAAATTGATTTTTTTTTTTTTTTTGGTTAGATGTATTAAGTGTTCGATTTTAAACCAAAAAAAAAAAATTGTTAAATTTTTGTGATGAAAATTTTCAATTCCCAAAAAAAAGATTATAATTTTTATAAAATATTTTCTTGAAAAAAAATCTAAATTAAGTCACCATGTCACAAAAGACCCAAAAAATTAAAATAAAAAATAAAATTCACCCTTTTTCTCCAACCACCCCATCCCACATCACCAAAAAAAAAATTCCTTGGAATTTTTTTTTAATCCCACCTTCCTACTTTGAAAAACAACCAAACTTCTCCTTCCCATGCCATCCAAGAAATAAACCCTTGGGTTAGTCCCCATCCTGAAAAACATTCACTTCTCCCAATCCTTTAAAAGAAAATTCCTTTGGAAAGGGGTGGAATTGATCCATCCTCCCCTTTTCACCCGAAAAGTACCTTTTAGAAAAGAAAAGAAAAACTTAACCCCTTGTCCCTTTTTCTTAAAATTCAACTTAGAAATTGTAATTCTTTCAATCTAATTGAATTATCCACTCCTTATACCTATTGAAACCCTATAATAAAAAACAAACCTATGAAAGAGGGAAAAAAAATTAAATACCTTAACCCTGTTGCTCTCCCTAAATTTTCACTTACAAACCCCACTATACCGTCACCCAACTTTATAAACTAATTGTGTTTGCCCCATGCATGTTTGATAAAAACCTAAAATCATACGTGCATGTCTACTATCTTGGGCAATAATAAATTTTTATAACATAAAAAGCAACAACAATTTAAGAAAAAACCAATTAAAATTAATTTCATTATATTTTTGTTATTAAATCTTCATCAAAACCTTATTGAAGTTTTAAAAATACATAAAATTAATTAAAAACAATTATATCTCAAAAACGAATTTTATATTAAATTTTATATTTATTTTTAAATTGACATGTTTTATTTAATCAATTCTTGCATAATCTTTCAAATCTCATTTTAATAGTATTTAAAGGAATTGAAGTTAATTATTTGTATGTTTATCAAACAAATTTCATTTAAAAAATTAATTGTATGAATTATTGTTTACATTTCATAGTGATATGAAACCTCGTGACACAAAAAGGCTAGTGGTAGCCCCAAAAATAAAAATGATTTAGAGACATGATTAAATCAATTTCTTAACATTCATATGTTGAGAAGAAACCCAACAAGTAAATGGGTAGATTTCAAAACAACCCATCAATTGGATGGGTGCACCCAAAATCTACACACGAGCATCCATTAATTTAGGCCAATAAAAAACTTACACGTAAACCTATAACCTTATCCATTTAGCCAACTTTTGATTCTTATACTTGCTTAGAAGGTGTTCCCACAATGCCTTAGTAGGACAGAACCAACAAAATTGTAACATATGATGCATCAATACAATGTCATTGTATGGAGAAAAATCCTTCAAAACAAATGGAAGGATGATTGCACACTAAGGTGGACCAAAAGTGGTAGATTTTGGAGTCCACAATTTTCTCTTTTCATAATTTTAAATGCAAATATTTGATGTTTTGGGAATGCAAATTAATCCATTTGAAGGTAGGAGGCAAAAAAAAAACCTAAATTTATACGTATTCAAATTATGACATGTGTTTTGATTTGATCAACTAGGGGAAAAGTTGGAAGTAAAAACATGGATTTTTTGAAATTTTATAATTGGCAGATGTTATGTTGGGTAATAATGTCACTTTTTACAAAACAACATTTATCAATTTTTCCATTTCAAGAAGTTATGGACTTTCTAAACTATTGGTAATCTTGCGAAATCCTAATAAACTAAAATATTAGATTTGATTGGAAACCTTTATTTTAAAATTACAATAGCCTCACAATCATTTTTTTATTTTTAAACTCAACAATTAAAAAACGTTTACTATGTAATAAAAGTCTATAACATTTTTTAATGAACTATGATCATCACATTGTAACCAAAAAGAAGGGGGACACGAACGAATCCAAGACACAGAACTCACAAAGGTACCCGTCCGACCCCTCTTTGCCACCACAACTGCATTCCTT
>Ga0209611_10000081_pt1 | contig 101387 bp, 76 predicted proteins | sample S1TSphgellanicum_3_FD_187693 | JGI IMG/M metagenome (GOLD analysis project Ga0209611, IMG submission 187693) | Host-associated microbial communities from peat moss isolated from Minnesota, USA - S1T2_Fc - Sphagnum magellanicum MG (SPAdes) (version 2) | ecosystem: Host-associated > Plants >... | reverse complement strand
ATAGGTAGGTGGGTTGGTAGAATAGGTAAGTAGGCTAGGTAGGTAGCTTAAACTACCTATCTACATACTTATTTAACTTAATGTAACCTAGTTTGCTAACAAGGCCTAGGCCTATAATTTGCTAGCCTATAGTTAGGACTATTAGTTATATAGCTTTAAATTACACCATTTAGTTAACCTACCTACATATCCACCTACCTAAATTAATTAATTAGCCTCGAGATGATCAATATTACACATGTAATCCTAATTATGACTATAGTCATGGATTGTAATATATTACTATCATGTAATAATAAACACAACTAAAAAATGGTTAACCCACCTAAGGATGTGTCCTTATGATTAAATATAGGACATTCACAAAATGTCCAAATCATGAATGCTAGGTTTTGGCATAGTAACACAACAACATGATGATTTTTCCCCATTCTTTTCCTTTTTTCTTAGGAGTTTCATCTTTGGCTCATTCAAAGTTCCCTTCATTTTTTTTTTCATTCTCAAAAGCATTCTATCAATCAAATCTTGCAAATATTTTCTCACTCCTTCAACATTTTTCTAATTATTCATCCCTTCTTTTGTAAAAAGCTCGCGACACTATATAGCTAAAAAGAAACAATAAAATGAAAAATATGAAAAGTTAAAATAATTTTCTCCCTATTTATCTCCCTTACTTCAAGGGGTGGTTTTGGTAAAGGATGCAATAATAATTGTGTGTATTTGAAATGTTACGTTCCTTATATACCAAAATGACATTCTTGGATGCCATATTCATTATTGATTATTGTTTCTTGTGATGTTCCATCATTTTCTAAATACATTGTGCATTGAGTATTAATATTTGAACCTACAACGACCCTTCATAAAATACTTCCATTAAGAAAAGTTGACTATTATAATTATGCCTATGGTACTATTGGTATTCAAATTTGGAGGTTCTTTGGTATTCTTGATAGATCAGTTGGCTGAATATTCATTTGTATTTTATTGATTTTGATGAAAATTCAATAGTCAATCTTTTTTTGATAGCCCATCAATAGATATCTATTGAAGCCTCTTTGTTGAGGTGTTGTCGTCTATTTTTCATTTACCCTGTTAGTCTTTCACCCCTTTTCTATTTGAGATGCTAGTCCTTTGGGAGTTACGTCTAAAACTTAGTAAAACTAAAGTTTCATGATGTTGATTAAAATGAAATTGGGTTCAAATTAACTTATCTATGGTCACTAGTGGATTAATATTGTTCAATACTAGGTGATATTGCATTCAATAAAGGCCAAACCATTGTTTTAAAAATAACCTTAAATGAGATTTTTTGCTTTTTGGTTTCCAGAGTATGTATAGGTCTTTTTTTCTTTGTAAAGATTATGGGCCCAAAGAACATGGTTCCATTGTTTTTGACCTATTTTGTTTCTAGATTCATCTAGTTTTTACAATTTAATAATTTTAGAAGTAAGTATTTGAATGGGTTTGGTATAATTTTTGGTACTTGATGGTTTATATATTTGGTGATATATCCAATATGCATAAGTGGATGAAGTCCATACACTAGTTGAAATGGTGTATGGTTAGCAGTTACTTTGAATGTTGTTTAATATGCATACATAACAATATGCAAAATGTTCATCCCAATCATTTCATTAATTGGTCATTTACTAAGGTGAGAAGGCATCCAAATCTAATGAATATGAATTCATAAATGCATTGTGTTGAAATAGTTTTTGCGTTGGTCCTCAAAGCTCTTGTTTCTACCCACTTTGTGGCATAATCAATAACGAACCAAAAACCATGTTAGATGACTATCAATACTATTAACTAAATGTTACATATTTTATCTATTGGCACTTTAATGCCATGTTAATCACATGAAATTTGTTAAATGATTCATATGAAATTTGAAAAATTATAATTATAAATTAAATTAATTTAGTTCTGGGTTTTTTCTTAGTAAAGAACTTTTGAACTTGAACAACAACTATTTTAAAGGTAATTTATTTTGCAAAGGATTAAGTTAAAGATTCTATTGATAACAAAAAAATTGATGGGAAAAAAAATGATAATAACCTATCACTGACACTAAAAAAAACACTCGCAATTAAAAAGCTATGGAATTTGAAAATTAAAAATAAAATAAAATAATAATGGTTTAGAAAAAAAACTCAACCCTTTACCACATGTAAATGGGGTTTAATGTACATGACATTAATTTTTTTAAAAATAATGATACAAGAAACTAAAGCCTAAAAAAAACATATTATGGTATGATTTGAAATTATGATCATTTTTCAAAACAAAATGCAAATTTTAGCAAATGCACACATTTTTTTAAAAAATAAAAAATATTCAACAAATATTGACACAAAATGTAATGGATTGGAGAAAATATGAATATTTTTAGTAACATGTTACAAAGAATTTCATTAAAAATTTCCTTTGTATGAAAAGATCAAAATGACCACAAAGGGATCCAAAGTCCTTAGGTCTTTTGTCATTATTGGCTAGTTTGATTGTGATATGACTTTCTTGATCCCCTTTGCATTTCTTATAGATCACTTGTACCTCTTTTGATTGTAATAATTTTTTAATAATTTGATCATACCCCTTTTAGTAAAGTTGTATTTGCACTAGGACAAAGGATTAAGCTTTCAAAACCAACTTAAATTGCTTTTGGTTGGTAGTGAAGTGTGCAAGGAACTTTCTAGAGTGTATGTAATCATGTACCTTTTGTAGTTATATTGGTTGTAAAGTAAAAAGGGTTGCATTCATAGATTGGTTTGGTATTCCCAAGTTTTTAGTAAAGTCAATAGTTGGGAAAAAATATCAACTACTAAATGAATTCACCTAGGTTTGTACTCCAGAAATACCAATAACCATCAAACAATTCATTAAAAAAATTGCGGCTTGTGAATCAAGTAAACTAGTGCTATGTGATCCATGTACAACACAATTTTGTTGCTTAGTGAATAATGTTTAAAAAATTGTGTAAAGTGTAGACCATCACCAATGCTTATCTTTTGATAGTTATATAATTTTGTTCAATATTTTTTAGAAGTTTCAATGCATAATTGATTAGTTGATCATATTTATCATTGATATTTTGTGCTAACATTGTTTTATAACAAGATTGGATGCATCAATATGCATAAGAAATTCCAAATCCCAACAAAGGGCAATCAAAATTACTGCATCCAAGTATATAATTTTGATGATTTCCTAAAGCTCTTGACATTCATTTGTCCATTCAAAGGCCTTGGGGTGTAAATAACATATAATGAAGCATTGTGTTTACTTTGCATTTAAAATTGTTGTCATGTTTAAGGTCCTTTTGCCAAAAAAACATGTTTTCATAAAGAGGAATTTTCAAATGAAATGTTTGAAACTTTTTATTTATTTTATTTATAGTTGCCCCAATATGTCATTTTTTTGTTTACTATCAAATTTGAATAAATAAGAATTTTTGAAAGTGCATAAATTCTGCCAGATTTTGTGTTTCATCTTTAAAAATTGCCATAATTTCAAATCATAGCAAAACATGTTAACATTTTCAAGTTTAATTCTTTTATGTCATAAACTATAACTTTTATCTAAACAACATATACATTGCATCACATTTACATGTCATAAATGGTTCATGAACTTTTTAACAACCTTAAATTTTGATAAACAAAAAATTGAAAAAATATAAAAATTCGAGTGTTTTTAAAATGTGTCTAATAGTACTTTATTATTAAAAAAAATTGAAGATGAAATAAATTGTATTATGAAAACTAAGGTGCCCTTTATGAAAGTAGTGTTATTGAATGAAGTTGTTAAACATCCTTTGTTCAAACCAAACTTTGATATGGAAATATTTTTTGATTCATTTTAGATTTTTCAATATCCCTATTATTCAATAAGCACAACTTTCCATGATTCACATGACATTAAAGTGGCACCACATAGACAAATGTAACAAGAATTGTACAAAAGTTGACGTTTTGACACCAACTTTGGCTTGTTTGAGCTCATTCGCACATGTTGGTTTTGTGCATGGGTTTTGTGAAAGTGGTGCCATGATAAATGAAAAATTCCTAATGAAACATCTACAAAATTGCACCATCTTATTGAATACTTGGATGTTTCTAAGATTCTTTAGTGGTGGCATCTCCATAATTTCTGAAATTTTCTTAAGGTCTAGTGATTTCCTTTCCTTGAAAACAATATAGCCCAAAATGATTCCAAAGTAGACCAAAAACATGCAATTTTATGGATTTATTTTAATATTGAATTTTCAATAATTGTTGAAACATAGCCCTTTTGAGCTTTAGTAGACACTAAACCCGTCCATAAATTATTTCATGATGCGCCAATGGAGTTTTTTTCAAACCAAATGCCACCAAGATCTAGACAAAAGTTCCTTAATCAATGATAAATTTTGTTTTGTACTTGCTTTCATGAGTTTTCATAATCTAATGGTAGTGTGATTTTTTTATAAAAATAGTATATTTCATGGCTTGCTACAACATGCAAAACTTCTTTGATAAAAAGAAAGGATATGGACCTTTTTCATTGCTACATTGAGCTTGTGAAAATCAATCTAAATCTTCAACTTCTTATTTTTCTTTAATATCATTAGAATCAAAGTTAACAAGTAGCTTGGTCAATTAGTTAAATGAATATACAACGAGAAATTTATTTAAATCTTGTTTGATGACAATGGCATAATTAGGATTCATTTGGTACTTGGCTTGATGAGTTGGCCGAGGAATTGAAGTATCTAGCTTAGTTCAATTTTGAACATGGGATTAATTCTTACGGGAGTTGCATCTATTCGAATGGATTCTTTGGTATGCCTAAATTGCTCCTTAAGCATGGTAGTATTGAAACTAGAAGATTCAACTCTAGAGTCTAAGGGCAAGTTGAGTATTCCAAATTTTTTGAATTTCCAACAACATGAGTAGCCCTATTTAATCCAATGATTTTTGTCTCTGGTAGAATGACAATCATTATTAACAAGATGTAACTATGTTTTGTTACATAACATGTTTCAAATGAGAATTTTTTCAAAATCTTTTACATTGTGGCTACCTACCAGAGCATAAGGTAGAAATTTGGTGATTTAATTTTTTTTTGTTCAAAATATGGTGAATTTAGGTGATTGTTTTTATAAAAAACATCATTTGTTGATATTGTTGGGCCAACTTTTTTCAAAATGGTGAAAATTCAGCACAATAAAAAGCACTAATTTAATCTAATCCCTTCACATACTTGTGTAGGTTTAGATTTGATGAATTGGAGAAAAACACATCTTGTGAGAAAAAGAAGTATTTCAACACCATTTCTAACCAAAGATGCATTAAAATGCTCCCTTCTTCTACTAGTGGAATTTCACTTAAAAGTGAAGTTAAAAAATAGGATCTAGAAAATGAAATGAATTGGATTTCAATAATCAAAATCCAAAAAATAAAAATAAAAATTGCCAGATTTTTGTACTTGATTCAAGTAGGCCGCCCAAATATATACAATGATGTCTAAACTTTGTCTACTTTCACATCTCTTTTAAGTTTGTAGTAGGTGACTGACTCTGTCCTTGCACATCAGTATCCTCTTTGGGCCTACTGTCCACATATCCATACCTAGTAGCAGGTATATAGGTTCGTCAGGATATCAATATGACAGGAGGCAAACCATGATTTATTTGAAGAACTAGCTTGTTATACAAGAAGGTTAGACATGACTCAAGCCATTTTCCCTCACAGGGGCTAATACAGTCACCACTGCTTATGGAAGCTTGGAATTTGGCTTCTAAGTATAATGGAAGGCCTGGTCCCCAGGTCCTCCCTAATTTGAGGGTTGTAGCCTCAAGGGCATAGCCCAAGGGTGTAGGCCCTCAAATTAGGGGAAGCCCATGGGAGCAGGTCATCACCAGTGTAAAGCACAAAAGGTTCTAATTAAATGGCGGAAGGTCTGATATGATCAGTGCAAGTTACCTCAATATCTGATGAACAAGCCTTCTATGCTATGAGGTGCTTTCAGATACACAGAATAAACTCTTGGAGTGCTTTAAGTCTAGGGTAAGGCACTGTCGTGAGGGCAATCCCACACTAAATGGCTTAGAACAAGGCAATAGTCAAGTTTAGCCTCACATTGTGTGTATGTCCACGCTCCCCCCTTGTGGACCTTAATCATTATAAAACATGAGGTAAATTTTATGATGAGCCTAAACATATGTAGATCACAAGCCAATAGGAGCAAGAGACACCTTATGCTTACAGGAGGCCTCTTACACCATCATAAGGCCCTCAATAAAAAAATTAGTGTATTTGGAGGCCACCTTATATCCATGAATTTCCTTCCCAGAAAACAGGAAGGACCTTATGCTAGGTCCTTAAGTTGGATTCACATTGAAATGGTAAAGGGAATAAAGTAGGTTTAACTTTATGTCATTCAAACAAAGGAATCAAATAACCTAAAAGACGAGTTGGCAAGTGACATTTCATTTGGGTAAGGAGAGGTATATGCTTTGAGATATCTTATCCCTAAGAATAAGAATTTTCAATTTCTTAAGATTTTATTTCATATTAGGATGGAATAAGGGGATTGGTTTCATCCTTAATTTAACAAGATTAAAATATTCCCTTCTATGATTTAGACTAGTACTAATGTAACCTTTGTGCTGTTGGCCCAAATGTGAACACATTTTTTATTTTTCACATTCTTAGAATTGAAAATTTCTAAATTTGGCAATGTCAACACATTGAGGGCTCAACTGATTTTCACTTCCAGACCCAATTTTTGCAAATTGTTTGAATTTCCAGCAACAAAATCCACTCAAATATCAATATATTCTGCACGTTAACTCTGAAAATCTTGAAATAAACTCTATTAAATCTGACTCACCGAGGCCTTTCCAATAACACCAAGAAGATCCCCAAACTGCAATACAATTTTCAGTTTCAATTTTATTTAGTTTTCATTGAAAAAATGATTCAATAATCAATAGCTTCCACATGACAGCTCCAAACAGTCTCAAACCAAGACAGTGCACCCCTACTCATTGAGAGCTTTCCAAAGATACCAAGGGTGCACCATGAAGTGCTGTGGTTTGGGAGATCTCAGCATGAGAAACAAAACAAAACAAACTACATTTGCTTCGTAGATAGATGTCATCTAGATTTTTCACTTCAATTTTCCTCCTTAGGTCTAAATTGCTCAATGTAGGGTTAAATTACTCACATTGCATGATTTTTGTTTATCTCTTTCAATGTTTTTCTTTTTTTCCAATGTTGTGATGTTGCTCAATTGGTGATCATTAGCAAAGATTGGTGGTATTCAAAATATGAAAGTAGAAAATCTTAAACACTTTTCATGTTCCTAAAAAAACAATGATGATGTATCATTGTGCAAGATTAATGCAATGGATTTTGAGTGGTTAGCTCTTGTCCAATAATTGAAAGAATATGTGAGATGAGTCCTTTCCTCTTTTGGAGTGAAAAATCGCCAAAAGGCAACACTGGTTCCCTTTGTGGCGAAAATGGCTTTCTTCATAAAAATTCGCCAAGTTTCTCAGCAAATTGTTTTGAGGGAGCATGTGGCCACAATTGTCTATTGTTTAACTGGTCCTTTACAAAAGTGTAACCAATTAGGGCGAAATGTGTGCTTATATGCCACTCCTGGGGCGTTACCCTATTGCCTGTCTTTTTATTTACTTGAATTGTCCATGTCTTAATTTGTCATTAGGTTTTCAAAATTGGTTATAGGTGTGAGAAATGTGTATTAGATTCAATTGATGAAAAGACATGATGTTGTTGGTGATGCTGAAAATTGCAAGGACATGTTGTGCTCAGTGGAGTTAGTGCGCCGACTGAATTTAATGCTACCCAGCTACCAGTACCTTAAGCGATGTCATAAACTCTCCTGCTGCCTGCCTCACAAAGAATCCGTTTCTCTGACACTCTTCTTCACCCATTGATCATTTTAGTGGCGTGCATTGTTACGCATCAAGCTGACCCCGTGGAGTGACCACATCTCCTTCCTTTCGTTCGTCAGCAACCATGTCATTTAACTCCTCAATCAGTGGGAAGATTTTCTCATGATCTGCATCATTCCCTCAACACACAGCTCCCTAGTGGAACAGGACAGCTTGGTAACTTGGTCGGTGCATCCCGAGTTCCATAACTGTACGCTCAGTGTCTCATTGTGACCTGCATAATGGATAAATTAGGTGTAGGGTTAAAGCCCAAGGCCACCAGCTTTACTGGAATAAGGGCCTTTGCAAGGTGTAGTACCGGGGGCGGGGGGGTGGGATTGGTGTCGCACAAGGTAGCAGCCAAATCTGGACAAATCTAAAGGCACGAGGTGAATGTTCTTGTGAACCTAAACGTTCATAGATCATCAGGTGTAAGAGGTGTCCAGAGGGTTCTGACTTCTTCCGCTACTCCTAAAGAGTAAGAGGGGTCTTACACTTATAAGAGTGGTTAGGATCTTACATCCCTCTCACTCTTCAGAATCTATTAAGTAGGCATAAGATCCCTCCTCCTTTTCAGGAGATATATTCCCATAAAAAGGTGCCCTCCAAACACAACAAGAAATTTCACCCAGTGTTTTACAAATGATCAGTTTCACATGTTCCCACTCATAGCAATGGTTCCAAATGCAATGGTTCGCTCTTGATGAACAATCTACCTTGAGCGGATTATTGATGTTTTGTTGCTTCTTTGTGATAACTTCAAGGAAACTGATGGAAAAAACTACTTTAGTGTATAGTGTGTTATTCAGCAAAAACTTGCCGCTTTTGCAAAATCTGAGTCTAAAAAGAAAAAAACAACAACAGGGGGTTGAGTAAAAGCAATATACCCCAAATCCAATAGTTTTGTTTTAATTAAGTTTGAGATTCATGATGCAAGACCAAGCGTCTCTTTCCATTAGCTTGATGTTGTCATAGTTGCAAATGAGATACTTTGATGCCAACAACATAATGGAAAGCAACTAAAATCTTTCCAAGTGCCTTGTTGCATTATTGGTGACTTTCAAATGGAGTATTGCAAATTTTCTAAAATTTTTTTGTTATCAATTAATTTTGGAAATGTTTGGCAAAAGAATAACAAACAATAGTAATGTAGAGAATTGTAAAAGGAACGTATTTTTCCATAATGAAAGATAAAATGTGCCATCCTTTGATGATTCAAGGTGGATTTACATTTTTACATTTATATCAATGCTTGACTTGTAAAGTTGTGAGATGACTATGATAATAACTTGAAGGAAAGATGTAATATGGAAAGTTGAGGCAAAATTTGTGATAAGACCATCCTGATGGAAAGGAACCTTTCCTACTTTAATTTACATTTTATTTCACATGAGTCGTTGAATGTCATGGTGTAATGTTTTTTGGATGAAACCCTAATAAAACCCATTGCCATGCCTCAATGGACTTTGTTCATAGTTTAAACCACTTTTGTTTGATGATTACAAAAATGTTTTGTTATCAACAAGGGTCCAAGGGTAAATAATTCATAATCAGCTTGTAATCTTTGTTGATAAATAGACAACACACTTGTAATAGGTGCGTATTAATTTTAAAAATCAAAGAAATTGGTTTATTTCCAAGTGTATTTCCTTAAACAAGAAAATTGATAATAGGTATGTTTCTAAAAGATTTGAAATCCAATGATTTGATACCCTACATGAAGGAGCAAATAATCATGCCACACTAGTTATGAAAAAAAAAACTAACCAACATTAAGGTAAAGTCAAATTGAACCATAAAAGAGTCTTATGTAATCTAGAAACAAATGTTAGATGTTATTGATGTATGAATATGCATACTCAACTAGCCAATTCAACCTTTTTTTATAGATCAATTGTCGTAGCTCCAAATGAAGTTTCAACATTTATTTTGAGGCCATGATTAGGTTAGTGCCTAAGTATTACATTGGCTTTTTTCAACTTGTTTCTTATTTTGTTTAAAAAAATTAAATTGGAGATCATCATTATGGGCTGAAATTCAGGATTGGTGGAGCACAATTACTTGAATGAGGAGGCTTGTTAAAGAAACTCAATAAGGAAACTTCAAGAAGGTGGGTGAAGGAGAATTTATGCAAAAATATGTGAAAGAAAAAGACAATAACAATGAATGGAAAGTAGGCACAATGTAGCTCTTTTGGCATCTGCGATATGCCTAATAGCAAAAGAAGAAGTTTAAAGGATATTGGACATCAAAGAAAGAAGTTGAAGCAAATTAAGTGAGGGTGGATTTGTGTTGAAATTAATGTGACATTTACATCTATGTGGGTGGTATTTGAAGATCAATGTGAAAATAATTTCCAACATGTGTTCCTTGGTCATAGAATTTTTGGAATATTAAAAAAATTATTAAAGAAATGTAATATCTTGATTACAAATTTTAAATGAAAAATTATATGATCAAAGTGAATGCAAAAGAAGTTATGTGTGAACATCAACCTAAAATTGTAGCACTTGTTCATTGAGGGTCAACTTGATTAGGGATGTGACATGGGATTGTGTGATTAGCCATGAATACTAGAGTTCCTAGATTGACAAGTTTTGCACTTTACACTAAATATAAGTATATGATGTTTAATTCAAATATTTTTCCTAATTTTTTTAATATAAAAAAATTTATTATTTCTTGAAAAGAGTTTGTATTCATATTGCACATTCCAAAAATGATATTTGATGGTTATATTGTTTACATAGAAAGGACACAAGAGAGAGGTAAATTATAATGTATTTGGCCACCACTACTAGCATTTATGGATGATTTGAAGTATATTATTACATTGGTTTTCCTAATGAATTTGGAAGACTTGAGGTTATTCAAATTCACATAAAAAAAATGAAGTTCAAGCTAAAGATGTAAGTTCTTTACTCAATTAATCTAATCTATTTTCAAATTATCATTTGAGCAAGCTGTGGTTTTCTCTTATCTCCACCAAGGGACTTGTTAATGGTGGTGTTTTTGTTATCCTATAGGTGGATTTGGAAAAAATCTACCCACAACAGTCATGGGTTTGTAATGTGATGGTGTTGATTTTGCATTTTGCACCATGGCAACTTAGGATAATGCAAAGGGAAAAAATGGATGTTATTGATTTGGAAAATGAGATTATTGATGAAAAATGATTCATTTTTATGCCCTCTAACCAATGAACATTTTTAATTGATTGCTTATTCTAAGATCTTTTACATGCATTTGAAAATCTAATTATTGACATTTAATATTTCTTCTAAGTTAATAGATAAATTAGACTTAATGCAAGACTTAATAGTTGTGTTATATGGGATCATTGCTTTGCGATAAACATTGCAATATCTTTTGGAGCATTTTGGAAAATTTGAGAAGTTTGGAAGGTCATCAATGGATTTTTTTTATATTTTTGTTTTGTTCAAAGGTATTTACAAGTTGTGGTGCTTTTTCAAATACCATAGGTGAACTTTTTCAAAACATCCCAACATTAATGGGCTTGTAGTTTATAGGTTTTTAAATAAAAGGTTTTGATTTGGTGGCATTTTGCACTAATGTAATAAATAAGAGCATTTTTTGAGAAAATGGATTACTTTTATTTAAAAGATGAAATTATTGATCGATGAGGGTTCGATTCTATGTTTATGATATATAGTGCAATGTGCCATATTTTGTGCAACATTTTGAAAATTTTGGAATGTTAAATCATCAAAGGGTGTCAAGGTGCAATCACAATAATAAAAGTCATAATAAGTGCAAATTTGTCCTATTCAAACAAACTTGTAGGTTACGGTGCTTTTGCACATGCTATAGGTGGACTTGGAAAAAATAAGATGCAACATTCATAGGTTTGTAGTTTTCAATTTTATAGGTGACGAATTGGCGACATTTTGGATCAAAACAACATGTTATTGTAAATAGTATAAAATGGATTCGGATGTAATTGATTTGGAAGACATGAGATTATTAATGTATAAATATTCATTCGTATCTACAACCAATGAACATTTTTTAGATTTTTTTTGGCATTAATAATCCTTAAATGTTTTGCATCAGAACTTGTGGAAGTGCCCAATGTCATTGTGTTTTTAGAAGTAACAAATATAATTACCTTTAATCAAGCTTGTATTTTATGTTAATTTGTCGACCCAAGTGAATTGCATAATGGTACACATTTTTCAAACATATATACATATATATGCACATGATTGGACCAAATGGTGTTCTTACTAGTCATAAGAATCAAAAAAAAAAAATATGGTGCAAAATATATATGTACCAAGTGGTTTTCAAGAAGGGTATTTGAAATTAATCTTTAATGCATAATAGGTAGGTATTGATGGAAAAATGACCTATGAAATTGATAGCCAATTTCATTATGTTGAGTGGGAAATTGATATGTAGGTTTTTTTCTAAATGGAAAAAATTGTTATTATCACTATTACAAATCATGGTTTTTATAAGGTTCAAGTTGACTAATTTGTCATTTTTTACTATGGACATGTACATTCTAACTAAAGGTCAAAGGCTTGAATGACACGTATTTTTTTGATTGATCAACTTAACTATAATGGTTTATTTGACTATATACATATAGTCAAATTATACAACCTTAGTCAAAATGGCAAATGGTTTTTAATCAAGTTGAACATTTAATCAAGATGACCAATGATTTTTAGTCCAAATAGCCAATGGTCTTTATTCAAATGGAACATTTAATCAATATGGCCAATGATATTTAATCCATGGTCTATTACCTTATATATCTACCTTTTACCTATTCACCCACTTATTTATTTAACTAATTACTTACTTATCTATTACCTACCCACTTGCCTACCTATTTAAGTTTAACCACTAAATGTAACCATTAAATGTAAACATTAGGTTTAACCACTAAATGTAACCATTAAATGTAAACATTAGGTTTAACCACTAGGTTTACCCAAAGTTTAACCATTAAGTTTAACTTAAATTTAACCATTAGGTTTAGTCACTATGTTTAATCACTAGATTTGGCATTAGGTTTACCCTAAGTTGAACCATTAAATTTGACCACTAGGTATAACCACTATATATAGCCTATATTTAATCTTTATATATAACCACTATATTTACCCACTAGATATAACCTAGGTTTAATTTATATATTCAACCATTAGATTTACCCACTACGTATAACTTAAGTTTAATTTCTATATTTAATTTCTAGAATCATGTGTTTAGTTAATTTTGGACTTTTCAAAAGTTTAAAATTAACAAATGACCATTTGGAAATTCATAATTTGGAGAGAAATTTTGATTTGGAGACCACCATATGATGCAACAATAGATATTAATAATGTTTTGCCTCATTAAATGATCCAAAAAATAGATATTTCTAATGTTTTATTTAGAAATTTTGATCTTAACCACCAAATTTGAAAAGTCTAGAATTAACAGTTTAGTCTATAATTAATTAAATACATGTTTAAATTTACCCATTAGGTTTAACTTATGTTTAACCACTAGATTTAGTTTGATTTTGACCATTATTTTGAACCAAGGTTTAGTCATTGGATTTAGTCATTAGATTTGGCCACTAAATTTAACCAAAGTTTCACCATAAATTTTATTAACTAAGTTTAAGGCCATTATGTTTATCCAAGGTTTAATCATTTGATTTAGCTACTAAGTTTAACCAAAGTTTAATGATGAAATTTAGCCATTAAGTTTATCAACTAGGTTTAACCATTATGTTAAGCCATTAAATTTAATCACTAGGTTTAGCCAATGTTTAGCCATTATATTTAACCATTACATTAAACCACTAAATTTAACCATTATGTTTAATGGTGTGAACTAAACATGTGAAATAAAAAACTTGAAAAATATTAAACATCTATGATTGTGTAATCCATTAGTAAAGGCTTGGTTTATCATTGTGTAAGTTTGGGGTTCAATTCTTTATATTTGTAACCAATGTGCATGTTTAGAAAGTTAAGGTAGGTAGGTTAGACTAAGGTAACTTGGTGAGGTTAGGTTAGGTAGGTTAAAACTCACCCACCTAAGTGACTTTTTTCAACCTAGGTATGTAAACCTATTTACTATTTATCTACCTACCTACCTTTTAATTAATAATAATAATAATCCAAAAAATGATTTAAATTTATGTACAAATTTGACCCACTCAATCAGTCAATTGTTTATTAGTCAAATAGTTAGTTATTAATTATGACAGTCACATTACTAATCAAAATGATAAGGTCCAAATTGACTACCTAATGCTAGTTTTTGTGACATTTATCATTTTGGGTTTTTTTTTAACTAAAAAACCTAGTCAAAGAAACCATGAATTATAGTAATGTACATTATGTGGTGTGGGGAAAATTTTATCCCAAAATGTCTTGACTTATTGATTTTTAAAAAGGTAAGTACTATTATAATACCTTTTCAAGTTTGACACTTAGACATCAAATAATTATTTTATTTTTCAAACACCACTTAAATAGTAAAAATACATTTGTGTATGGAATTTTAGCAATAAATATAAATAACTAATTTGGTAAATTCTTTGGTCTTTAAACATTTAATATAACGAAAAAAATTTCAAGGTTTTCTTACAAAAATGAAGAGAGATAATGTTCCATTAAATCATAGGGTAGAAAAATGTTTTCAATTATTGGATAGTTATTTTGCAACAATGGATTGGCTTGAAACAAAAACTCCTTGGTATCCAATAAATTTTTAACATTTCATAAAATAATCTAAATATCACCAAACTTGAAAAGGTTATTATGGTAGTAGCCAAACATTAACTTGGACACTTGTTTTCAAATGGTCATAAATTAATGTGACATTTTTCTTGGGATGCTTGCAATTGTTGTTAAATTATTAAATATATATATATATTTGAAACATGAATACATCTTTTTCAAGTATCTAAATGGTGATTATTCATTAGACAATTTATCCACATCTAACTTTATTAAAAAATAAAAGTTAGGTAATGTAAAAAGGTGAGAATGTGGTCCCCAAACATTATAGTCCTTATGAAAGCAATGTTGAGGAAAACAAATGTAAGTTACTTTTACTTCCAAAAGAACTACTATCACTTGTTAATTCCACTACAACTACTTAGATAATAGTTATGTAGCATTTCATGTAGGAGGTAATGAAATTTAAAAAAAAAAAAAATCCTTTGAAGATAGTCCTACCATCTAGACATATCATTAATCCAACTAATGAAATTCGTAGCAAAGGAATTTATCATAAATTTAAGAGAAAGGGGATTGGAAGGTAGTTACTTTCAAAGATGGATAATCTTGTTTAATGGATATGTAGGCCTCCAACATCTAATGTTTCTCATCCACAACATTTACAAACCTTCAATGGTTATTATCTATTGTCTACACCACATGCAACCCTTATGTGGTTGTTTACTACCATTTGTAGCATTTGCAAACCCTTTGTGGCTGCTCATTACCATCTACAACTTAGCCTCCTTAACCTTGTAGATTTCAACTTCCAAGCTTACCTCATTTCCATCACCATTTATTGGCAATTATCATCTTGTGGCAGCAAGATGTGTCCTACCCCAAAAGCACAACAAAAAATAAATATCTTATCATTTTTGTCGAAGAAACACAAAACTACTATGAAAATACAACACCACTTCATATCATTATAATGTGAACTACCTTCCCTAATATTTTATCATCTTGTAATGCAATTCAACACATCAAGATATTTGGGAATCTATCAACCATTTTCCATTGCAAAAATCAAAATACAACTTGACTCCATATTCTAGCCCTTTTTCTTAATGTTACACACACCCTTCTTCACAAGAGAATTATTTCATAGCAAAAATTCCCAACTATGATACAATGGAATGATCCACAAATCCTTTTCCTATCCTCCTAATCCCCCTTCCTTTCAAAACCACACAAGGCATATTTTTTCCATGAAAATAGGTCCTTATCCTAATCCTTTTTAGAAATCCACTATAATTGGTGAATTATCGTCAACCATTCAACTAACTAATTCCATTAGCTTCATCCTTTTGGTAAATGACAATAAGTTTACCACTAGTAATCAATTAGTTATTAGGATGCCCCATGGTACTAATTAGCCTAGGGGTTTTTACCTTTAACATGTTCATTCAAAAATGGGAATGTGAAAAAGAATGTCTAATTGAAAAATAATTCAAGGGGGAGACATTTTTCTTTGGATTTACCAAATGAGACCAAAATTATAGGGTCCTATATATTGATTGATGGGTAGAAATTATAATCTAATTAGTTTTATCATAGAATTATGTTTATATATATACACACACACAAAAGGTATATGTTAATCCATGGTATTGAAAAAATGAAAAAATAATAATACATGTATTATACATTTTAGGCATTAATTTTTAATATGTATGTTCAATTAATATATCAAAAGTTCTTAATTCTCGAACTCATATATATTTTCCATTTATCTATTAAATCATGTGTACTTTGTTGATTATTAATGCAAGATTTGTTTGATTGTTAATTATTCCTTTTATAAAAAAAGTTTGTTTAGCCTTGTTTTAGAATGATAATTTTATTTTGATTCATCTAATTTTATTTTTATTTGTATTTTTCATTCATAATTTAAATACAATTTATTATTTAACTTACTAAACAATTGATTATCAAGTTCATATATGTTCTTTAAATGGTTCACAAGGTCTATGAAAAAATGGTATTGGATCATAAGGAATCATCAATAACATGAACATGATGTGAAAATTTTAAAACACCATAATAAATCTATGATACCCATCATATACAACAGTTATGAATAATTAATTTATATTTTATTGTGATCATGTGAAGTGTGAAACATGTTATATTACAAAACCATAGAAATTGTTGTTTAATTTAATTTAATTTAATTATTCCATTTGTGTATCAAGAACTAATTAAGGATTAAATCAGATGATAATTTGTTAACTCATTTTTTCAATATGTATATAGTGATTGGTTAAATCCAATTGGTAACCAATGAAGCAATATAACCTTAAGATTATTTTAATTTTTGGATACTAGGTATTAAGTTAACCAATATGTTATATGAACTAGTAATCGGTTTGTTATAATAACATGTTGTTAACATAACATGACTTAAACTTGTGACTAGTATTTCAATTATTTTGATTTTGAAGTTTATACTAGTTAATGACTATTTAAATTGAAACAACATTATGAGTTGGTGTAAATATGAGGAATTAAAGCTAGATCAAAAGGATTTTTTTTTTTGTAACTCTTGGAGAGTTTTTGAATTCTGAACCAATTTACTTTAATTTTTTAAAAAGCTTTTCCTTTTTATTGTTTGGAATGCAAGATGTAGAATAATTTTTTCTTGATGAATACGTAAAAGACTTTTATGCTCTTGTTACTACCTAATTGCATTTGGAAAAATGAAGTGGTCAAAAATAAATATACGTTTTTATTTTTTATTTGCTCTTTGTAAAATAATTTGTTGTGACCTTCGCATTACAATTGCCAATAAGCATAGAACAGAATGACAAATAAAGGTGGTGGCATGGCAACTCATTTTCTTCTCTAAGTTACTACATTGCTCTTGAATGGAATCAAGGTCAAGGTGCAAAGTTGATTCAAGATGCAGGAACTTTTGTTCAAATAACTAAGAAATTTGAAAATACACCACAATGTATTATGCGGTTACCTGTGTTTTGATATTTCAGATTTGGAGAAAAGAACCATACCCATTGATAATTTTAGTAAACCAAAATTAGAGAATAGAAGAGAGCATGTAAAATCAAAGGGAATAGAAAACACCCTTAACATTTAACAACCACATAGTGGAATGAAAGTGTGAACAATCATGTTTATAATTTTTGGTTTTTAGCAATTGTTTTGTTCTAATATTTTAGGTTGGATTTGTATTAAGTTTTAGTAGTTTTTTAATATCATCTTTGTGTTCATACTTTTTGTTTTTCTTTACAAATCAATAATTAAAGATTTTTTAGGACTTGCATGTTGATCCCTAATTTTTATTTTAGCAACTTGTTGACCAATAGAAACTTGAATTAATGATTTTCGTGAGATGTCAAAAGTATTCACAAGGCAATTATAATTAAAAGTACCTTAGTAACTTGTTCGTGAGATGGTTCAACCACAAAAACAACCATGTTCTCAAGATGAGGGAATACAATTGATTGAAGCTCCTAACAATGAGCTTCAATAACTTGTTATGACAAAGGTACTTTTTCATCAAATACTGACAAAGTAAGAGGAAAGAAGGGAATCACGAGTACCTTAAACCAGTCAATTTTTGACACCCTAATAGTCATCGTAACAACGGAGGTTGAATGCACAATTGGGTGGGCAAAACACCAAACGTGTTCAACATGCTGATGAGGTAATATCTACAAGACAAAGACGGTAATATGTGACACTCAATTATTATATTCCTAGAGCTATTGTGCCCTTTTGATCAACATCGATTATTGGTTACTATACATCTAAATTGGTTCTTGTTTTGAATCTAATTGTAACATATTCAAAATTAGAGTGCAAGCAACTTTAAACCTAATTGGAACAATTATGTAACCTAGAGCAAAGACCTTCACATAGATCTGGTTCTCAATAGCTTGTAGAATTGGTTGAAGCAGTCATGGCCCCTATTGTTCAACAAACACAACCACTTCATCAAATTGTTTGGTTGAGTGTACCTGTCATGGGAACTATTGAACGACAACTTGTTCAATGAAGTATAACAATTACAACCACCCAACCCATTGTTGAAGTTGCAATAACATGTGCATATTGTTAAATGTTTGGACATGAGTTCAAGAATTGTCCCTTTGTGGATGATAAATTGAAAAGATTAATGAAAGAAGAACTCAAAACTTTTCTATAGCTTGTGGTATCGAACACACCAATGATGCATGTTAGTGTACTTGTGCAACAAATTCGACCACAACTAAGTTTGGTTATTAACCCAATATTAATTAGTGAACATTTAGGTTGGCCATAACCTATTACACCACTGATAATAGGGCAACATAGAACTATATTGTACCCAATGTGGTATAATACAATTCCATTTTTTGTACCTATGGATTTTAACATGTACTCTATGTACTGTTTGGGAATCAAAGGATTTGATCCATTGATTTTAGAAGAAAGTTCAAGGATATGTAATCGGTATTACTCAACCAAAACCAATGCCACCTATTGAGCAATTGGTGTAAAACCAATATCTTGTTAGTTTTCCAACTTATGGACTAGAACAATCGGTTTTCATTGCAAGAGGTGTACGTATTCAACAAACAATGACAACAACTCTACCTATTACCACTAGACTACATGTCTATGGTAATGGTGTTCCAATCTAGTAGCCTAAAAAGGTTAATTCATATCCACAACCAGGTGGAAAACTACATGGAGGTTTGCTTAATGGAAGATCGTTAGGAGGAGAATCATTTGATTAAAACCCACTTGGAGGACCACCGCTTAATCTACCTATTGGATTTTATGGATGGTTGACACCTAATCCAAGGATATTCATGCCACCATGGTATCAACTAGTTTCCAGTTTGATTTGAACTAACTAGTAAATTATGATATTGGAAGCTTCAATATCCCACATATGTGAAGGATACTAATCCTAATGCTCACATTAAATTTTTCAAGAAGGCAATCGGAGCTAATGGTGAGATTGTGGAGGTTAATATCATCAACCTGTTTGGTTTCACTTTATGAGACAACATTTTAGAGTGGGGTGAAAACTTCATTCAAGATCATCCTAATTGCACATTTGATGAGTTGGAGCAAGCATTTTGCAAGTGTTTCCGAACTATGAAAAATGATGAAAACATCTATATGTAGTTGAGGAATTTTAAGCAACAAGTTGGCGAATGGGTAGAGGTTTATTATGAACGTTTGTTTAAACTGGCTAACTACTTACAAGTGAAAGTTACTAATGTTTTCCTTATTACTATTTTCAGAGAAAATTTATAAGCATACCCTAAATTGGCAATAATAAGTATGATGAGATATAACCTTATCAAACATAAAGAAGCTACAATGATTTGTGAGGAAAGTGGACTAGTCATAACAAATGTCGTAACCTTAACATTGGGTTCGCAACTAAGTGTGAAGAGCAAGGGCCCATGAGGCCGATAATGTGTTTAGGTGTGAAACACACTATCACAAATGGGGGAAAATGCAAGGGATAAAGCCCAAACACACTCTCACAAATGGGGGAGAGTGCAAGGGATGAAACCTAATGACTCCCAAATGCACTCCCACTTTGGGAATTGCACACATGCGAGAGTTACAAATGTTCAAAACCTTGGTTGGAAAGGCAAAAAAACACCAAATTAGGTCCCCAAGATACCATTAGAAAGGTTTTGAAGCGTAGATGCTTAAAATGACGTCTTATTGTTCATTTAGATCTAATTTTCATGAGTTATATCAAAAGAAAGAGTGGGAGTCAAAACCACAAATCCCTTAAAAGAAGGGGTCAAATGAAGTCCGATTTGGGCGTGTCATACACTTTTGGAAAGATATTCTTAAGAGCTATAAGATATTTTCCTCACACTCTAAAAAAACACTCAATTTGAGAAAGATATTTATGTCCAAAGTTTTGGGACAACAAGTGTCCCAAGTGGGAGTCTCGGGGAAAAGTGACAATTAGATGTAGTCTTCACGGAGAAGCACAAAATATACTATAGGGAGGGGAGTGGTGCCTCCTCCTAAAGGTTGTGGGCCATGTAAAGCTTGTGTTTGAAGTTGTATTTATTAAGTTCGTTGCACCACTTCCATTCAATTTACACTAACTACCATCTTTTCTTGGTTATGTAGGTTGATTTCATCTTGAACTTTCACTTATGAGTTCGTGCTAGTCCCATCTCGAAACTCTAACATGCCCTTGTACCCCCGAAGTGCTACGAATTAAAGAGCATGCCCCAACTCTCTTCTTCTTCCGTTGTTTCATTCTTGGACCCACCTTTGGGTCTCTTGAGTAGTTTGGGGGCACGTCAACAAATTACAATGCTTTGATAATTCAACTTGAGATTAAACTGGTTACATAACCCATAGTCACTTATATCATTGCTAAGTAGAAGCTAACATGTTCAAATTGTGGTAAAAGAGGTCATGCGAAAGAAACATGTCATAACATGAAGAAAAAAAAACTAGCAATTCATGTTGTACCCATTAAAGTTGCTGAACTAGTGGCTAAAATAATTGCACAACATGTTAAACTAACTAGAGTGCCATTAATATATCCTTGTATTATATGTTTTAGCTTTGAACATTGTGCACATGATTATCCTAGAAAGATAAAAATTCAGAACATGTTTCGGATTAAGCTAACTACTATTGCCACTATAGTAACAAAAAAAAGTAAAATTGATAATTTATTAGTCAATGTAGTTACTATTGTCACGACATTAATCAAGTACAAGAGGAACAAGCTCTTAGAGAATGTGAATTGGTGAACGTAAAAAAATAGTTGATTGATAAATAGAAGAAGAATTACGTGATTTTTTTTGTTCGTATTATTAGGGAATTACAAGGAAGTGAATTAACATCACAAGTATTCGTTGATTTAAACTAACCATTTCATTCGAATTAGGTTAGTCTACCAGAATCAATAAATTAATCGGCTATTAACAAACAACCTATTTAGTTGATTCCATAAACAATATCACCAGAAAAGATTTTGCAGGAAATTTTGAGAAACATAAATACTTAAGTTTTGGAGATTGAGTATGTTATCAACTTGGGGAAATTTTTGAAGATTGTGCCAGACATCAAATGGTCCATTTTCAAATCAATTAAATTTGTTCAACTGATTCAACTTGAACTTGCCTATGCAATAGTGGCTATCGATCATTAGATGGTTGTGATTCAAGTCCAAGTTGGTAAAAACTTCATTGATGATGTACTAATTGATGGAGGATTTAGAGTAAACATCATTATTAAAAACCTGAAAATATAATTAAGTCTGTCAATACCTAATTTAACGCTTTATTATTTGCGTATGGCAAATCAAACTATAGGGTAAAAACATGGTTAGGTGGTTCACATTTGACATTTTGAAGAATCCACATCTTACATTAGTTATAATTCCTGCATTTAAAATAATTATCAAACTATAAATCCTATCATTATCCCCTATGATTTTGGTCACAAATATTAATAGACCACCTTATAAATATCCCTAAACATGTGATTGGTCAAAAAAATTAGAAAAAAATTTAAAGTTTTCAATGTGAAATAGAATATTAATTGTAAAAAATGATGAAAATCACGATGAGTAAAAATTTTAAATATGAAAAAAAATAATATTGGAAAATTTTCAATGCATCTTACAATTAAATTATTAATTTTATGGTGGCCTATTTTTTAATTTTAATTTTGATATTACCATGGCATATTTTTTGAATCCACATTTTTCAATTTTTTGTATGTGACAAACACAGTGTCATCATTTCAAAAGTGCACAATGAGTCCATTTTTAAAAAAATATTCATTTATAATTTTTAATAAGTGATGCGCCCTCAAACTTTTCAAGAAACTCAAAGGTGGGTCTCATAGCGAAACAATGGAAGAAGAAGAGAGTTAGGGCATGTTCCCTAACTTGCAACACTTCGGGGGTAGGAAGGTGTGTTAAAGCTCTAAGATGGGACTAGGATGAATTCACAAGCAAGAGTTCAAGATGAAGTCAACCTACATAATTTATAAAAAAAAGGGTTAATGCAAATTAAATGGAAATGGTGTGGCGAATCTAGTAAGGACAACCTTAAGCATAAGCTTTACACAACCCGCAACCTTTGGAGGGAGGCACCACTCCCCTCCCTATAGTATACTTTATGCCTCTCCATGGGAACTACATCCAAATGTCATTTTCCCCTGGGACTCCCAAGTGAGAATCCCAAAATTGGGATTCTTATTGTCCCAAAACTTTAGACATTCATATCTTTTTCAAATCAAGTTTTTTTAAAATGTAAAAGCAATATTTTATAACCTTCAAAAAGATCTTTCCAATGGTGTATAACATGCCCTAATTAGACCTCATTTGACCCTTGCATTCAAGGGGTTTGTGGTCAGGAATCAAATTCCCAATTTGACTTTCGCCTTTTTTTGTTGAGAATTCAAGCTCAACTAGTTAGGTTTCATTAATTGCTAGAGTAGGAAAGTAACTAGGTTACTCTCACAAGGTTGAATTATTTTATTTATTTATATTAGTTGGGTTATTTGTGATTTAGTCTTTTAGTTAAATACCTTGGTGTTAATGTTTTGACTCTTTTTTCTTCAGTACACAAGTTTGTGTATTTCATGTGACAAGAACCTTGAGGAGTTCTTGATGTTATGTTTCGTGTTGTGAGCATCATGTTGTAGTTTCCTTTCAATAAAGATTTATGTTTGCACTTGAGTAGATATCCTATTTGTTAACATGGTATCAGAGCTTAGGTTGTTGAATGAAAAAGTCGAAAGAAATCTAGAGCTAGAAAGTCTCTAAAACTAGAGCTTGAGAGTCTCTAGTAATATCATAGGAGTTTGTCAAGTGCAAAAGAGAAATGGGGAAAGGAAAGAATGTGAAGAGAAAAAAAAGAAAAGAGGTGAGAGGAGATCAACATATCAAGGTTGTGGAAGTTACATTTTTAAATCTAGATCTAGATCTATTGTGAAAAGATCTTGGAGTGCAACTTGGAGACATTATAGAAGGCTATAAGATGCTTCTATTCTCAAATTTTCAAAAGAAAAAAATATGTTTTGTGAGAGTTATGAGCTTGTGAAGGCTCTGTGCTAGATTTGGTTTTTTGGTCATATCTCCCTTGTTTGAGCTTTTTTGGATCTGCAACTTTGGGATCGTATAGATCATAAAGAAACATATATGTGATAGAAACTTCATTTCATTTGAATTTGTATTGAGAAAGATCTAAGCATTTAAAGTTTCAGTTTCAGTTTTGAAATCAGTTCATTTTGAAAGTGATAACTTTTTGTGGTCATCATCAATAGAGCTGAAATTCTAAGTAGATATAGAAGACATATATTTAATGTGTCTCCCAAAATCTCAAGGAGTTTGGAATTGCTGAGAGCAACTTATAAGCCATTGTGTGTTCAGGTCCCAGTTTGAGGTGATTTCAAGGAAGTAACAAGATCTCTCCTTTTATGAAGTTAAATGAACTGAAATTTTGAAAGAAGGTAGGAGAAATAGTTGTTCATGTTTCACCAAAATTTCAGATTGATCGAAGGTCATATGTGAGTGATGTAGTTTTGCAAAGTTGCTCTGACAGAAGTTTATTTTGAAAAGACATCAAAACAATCTTTTAAAGTGGAGTAAATAAAACTTGGGAGAACTTGAAAAAAGGAGTTTGAAGATTGGGAAGTGAAAATATATTATCAAAACCTTCATACAAAAGTGTGGTATGTAATCATGTATTTAATACCATACGAAATATTATACGAGATACGTACATATACGTAAAACCTATGTATAGTATAGAATTTCGTATAATATTCAAAACATACATACATATGCAAGGTCCATCTTGTTCAACCCTAATCATATAAACCTAAGGAAGGAAAACCCTAATCCCAATCCTAGAAACCCAAGGAAGGAATTAAAATCATTTGTGAAACCCCAAAAAAACATTGAGTGTTGCCTTGAGAGATGGTGGACATTCTTTCTCAAATTGCAATTGAGAAATTAGACAAGAACAATTTCCAAGTGTGAAAATTTAGGATTATGAATTTCTTGATGGGGAAAGGCTACTAGGAATTCATAACTGGTGATGAAAAATAACCGCCTTTCCCAGAAAACCCCACACAACAACAAATTCAAGTTAATAAAACTTGGCATGAAAAAACATAGAAAGTCTTGTATTGGCTTTCTGTGAGTGTGTTCGATTCCATGATTGTGCATATTCAAGATGCAAAATCACCCAAGCAAGCTTGGGATACATTCGTGAAGATGTATAGCACCAATACATAAACCCACAAAATGCAACTCAAGCAAGAGTTGCATAATCTATAGAAAAACAAGATGAACATCAGTGACTATTCTACAAAGGTGAAAAACCTTGTAGATGTTCTTGCATTTATAGGAGCCCCTATAGATGATGAAGATTTAGTGGTCGTCACCTTGAATGGACTTGGAAAAGACTATAACCAGTTTCGTATTTAAATTGCAATTCGAGAAACATTTCTCGATTTCCAAGACTTAATAACACTATTTATAAGTGAAGAGATGAAAATTGTTTGTACTTCATCCAATGGAGGATCACAAGAAAGTGCTTTCTACTCAAATATTAATAGAGGTACAACTAGAGGTGATAAAACTTCATTTTGAAGTCAACACAAAAATTGACATGGTGGACATCATCAACATGAAGGTCAAGTTCATGGAGGTGAATGAGGAAACTTTGGAGGAAGAGGAAGTCGAGGAAATCGTGGAGGTCGTGGTGGAATACATCGAGCTCAACAACCAAATAGCGATTCAAATTGCTACTATCGCGAGAAACTTGGGCACATGACGAAAAAATGTTATCAAAGGGAGCATGATGCACGAAATGGAAAGTTGTAACAAAGGAATTATGCATCAACTAGCAATCAAAGTGATGAGCAACTGTTTGTGATGCAGCACATGGCAAGTTTAATGATAGGAGGTGTATCAAACAACAATGTCTAGTATGTGGATTCTGGAACTTCAAACCACATGACTAATCATGGAGAATGGTTTAGAGACACAAAGGATCTGAAGACACTAGGGTTTGTGGAAATTGGTGATGACACTACACATCCCATCACACAAATTAACAAGGTGCCATTATCCATGCAAGATGGGTAAAAAACATACTTGAAAGATGTACTTCATGTTCCAACCATAACAAAAAATTTGGTCTCCGTAGGCCAAATGGTGGAACAAGGTTTACAATTGACATTCAACCTAAATGGATGTTTTGTGGAAGACATGAAGAATTAAGGCAAAGTGATTGCAAAAGGGGAAAGGAATGGACGAATGTTCACCTTGGATGTGAACATGCCTAAGGTGAATTCCATGTTATTCACACATGGAAAAGGAGCTGGAGACATTGGAATTTGGCACAAGCGGGTTGGCCATGTTAATCTCCAATGTCTTAAGTTGATGGAGAAATACAATCTTGTTGGAGGCCTTCCCAAATTTGGAACAGAAGAGGTGATGTCAAAAGTTTGTGAAACATGTTAATTGGGCAAGCAAGCTAGGCATCCATTCCCAACACAAACAACTCATGTAAGTTCCAAACCTTTGGAAATGATCCATTAATATGTGTGGATCACAAAGATAGAATCCATTGGAGGATGCAAGTACTACGTGAGTTTCATTGATGACCACACAAAGAAGGTGTGGGTCTACTTCATGAAACACAAAGGTGAAATGTTTCAACATTTTTTGAATTTCAAAGTAATGGTGGAGAAGGAAAGGGGTGTGAGCATCAAGTGCCTAAGGTTCGATGGACGGGGAGAATATTTTTCAAATGAATTCAGTAAGTACTTGAAGGAGCATGGAATTCAAATGAAGTACTCATGTAGTTATTCCCCATAGTAGAATGGAGTTGCTGAAAGGAAAAACAAACACATTGTAGAAATAACATGTGCCATGTTAAATGAGAAGAATTTGCCAAATTACTTTTGGGTTGAAGTGGTAGCAACTATAGTCTATATCATGAATCAAACACCCACGGCGACAGTTCATGGCATGACACTTGAAGAAAAATTCACAAGCAAGAAACCCAATGTTTCACACCTTACAATGTTTAGTTGCATTACATACGTGCATGTTCCTGATGAGAAGAGATCAAAACTAGACCCAAAGTTGAGAAATGTATCTTCATTAGATATTCCTTAGAACAAAAAGGATATAGATGCTTCAATCCTTCCACTCGAAAGTTGCAAGTGAGTAAAGATGTTGTGTTTGATGAGATGGTTAGTTGGTACTCACCACTGAAGGTAGCAGAAGATGGAGAGGCTAAAAATGGTGATGTTTCATCAAATGTGGAACAAGAATCACAATTAATCAGTGGACCACAAGAGTTTTCAATTAGTGGGTCCAGTAGCACTCCATGGAAAGGAAGATTAAGATCTTCAAGCATTATACATGGTAATTTTCAAACATCATCTAGAAATCCTCATGTAGATGATGAGTCAAGTGATTCAGAGAAAAGTGTGGGGAAAGAATCAAGAATCCCTTCAGTTACTACTCCTGGAGTTCAGATGGCCAAGAAAGTTTTGAAAACACTTGATAACAACAATGGAGTACGAAGATCCACACGAGTCAAGTACCCTATGTAAAGACTCACATATGATGGCTTTATAACTCATCATTATGCATACATGGTGAGAGTTATATAGGAGGTTGAACCCACTTGTTTTGAACAAGCGGTTAGAAACCCTAAGTGGGACAATGCCATGGATAAAGAGATGGCAGCTTTGGATGCTAATGCTACTTGGGAATTGGTAGTTTTACCAAAGGACAAGAAATCAATTGGGTGCAAATGGGTGTACAAAGTCAAACACAATGTAAATGGATCTGTGAGCAAATACAAAGCAAGATTGGTTGCCAAAGGTTAAGCTTAAACTTATGGCATAGACTATGAGGAAACCTATAGTCCAGTTGCCAAAATGAGAACTATAAGAGCAATCATTGCTATGGTAGTAGCAAAAGGATGGTCTTTACATCAAATGGATGTAAAGAATGTTTTTCTTCATGGAAATTTACATGAAGAAGTGTACATGGAACAACCACCAGGTTATGTGGACCAAACACATCCTAATTTGGTTTATAGGTTAAAAAAAGTTTTGTATGACTTGAAGAAAGCATGTAGAGCTTGGTTAGACAAGATAGATCAGTATCTTATCACAAGTGCATTTCAAACATCTAATGCAGATTTTTCATTATATGTGAAAAAAACATATCATGGGATTATAATCATAGTCACCTATGTTGATGACTTGATTATCACAGGAGATAGTGATGCAGACATCTCTGATTTGAAAAAGCTTTTGAAGTAAAAATTTGAGATGAAGGATTTGGGAGAGTTGCGTTACTTCCTTGGCATTGAAGTAATCCAGTCCCTTAAAGGGATATGGTTACTACAAAGGCAATATGCCTTGAACAAATTGACCGAATACGGGATGACAAGTTGCAAACCCATTTCAATTCCATTGGAACAAAATGTGAAGTTAAGTGCAGATGAAGGAGACCTTATGGAGGATACCACTATGTACAGATGCATAGTGGGGAGTTTGATTTACATGACCATCACAAGGCCAGATTTGAGTTATGCAATTGGAGTGGTGAGTCAATTCATGCAAACACCACGAAAGCCACATTTGGATGAAGTGAAGCGCATACTGAGGTACATAAAACATACATTATAGTGTGGAATTTTTTATGAAACCAAGAGCCAGTTACAAGTACATGGATACACGGATGCTGATTGGGCTTGTAATGTTTCAGATAAAAGATTGACCAATGGTTTCATGTTTTGTTTTGGAAGTGGTGCTATTAGTTAAAGCAGTAAGAAACAACCAATAGTCGCACTATCAAGCACAGAGGCAGAATACAGAGGTGCAACAATTGCTGCATGTGAAGTAGTTTGGTTACAAAAACTATTATAAGATTTGGGACAGTCAGTGGATGCTCTTGTTGTCATTTATTGTGATAACATTAATAGCATACTACTTGTTAACAACTCGGTCTATCATGCTAGGACAAAGCACATTGAGGTGCACTACCACTTTATTAGAGAAAAAGTTTTAGCAAAAGAAATTGACCTTGTTCATGTCAGTACCAAAGATCAAGTTGTTGACATTTTCACAAAGGCTTTAGGTACAGACAAGCTAAGGAAGTTTTAAAAAATGCTTGGTGTACTAGAAGTGGATTTGAGCCTGAGGGGGAGTGTTGAGAATTCAAGCTCAACTAGTTAGGTTTCATTAGTTACTGGAGTAGGAAAGTAACTAGGTTACTTTCACAAGGTTGAATTACTTTATTTACTTATATTAGTTTGGTTATTTGTGGTTTAGTCTTTTAGTTAAATACCTTGGTGTTGATGGTTTGGTTCTCTTTTCTTCATTACACATGTTTGTATATTTCATGTGACAAGAACCTTGAGGAGTTCTTGATGTTATGTTTTGTGTTGTGAGCATTATGTTGTAGTTTCCTTTCAATAAAGATTTATGTTTGCACTTGAATATATCTCTTATTTGTTAACATTCTTTTGATCATAACTCATCCAAATAAGGTCTAAATGAACAATGTGAGCTCATTTTAAGCATCTGCATTTCAAGGCCTTTCTAATGGTGTCTTGGGGGCCCAATTTGGCATTTGTTTGGTTTTGTAACCAAGGCTCTAAACATTCATAACTCTCGCATGAATACAACTTCCAAAATGGGAGTGCATTTGGGAGTCATTGGGTTTCATCCCTTGCATTCTCTCCCATTCGTGAGAGTGTGTTTCACACCGAAGCACATTTTTGGCCTCCTGGGCCCTTGCACTTCACACTTAGTCGCAAACCCAATGTTAGGGTTGCGATAATAAGATTTTTACTATAGTTTATTACAACATGGATAATGAAAAAATTGAAAATTTTAATGTTTGATATGATTTTAGATTTTAAGTTCATTTATAATCCAAAAATATTATAATTATGATAGTCTAAACAATCCACCAAATTGTGCTTTCACCTTATAGCCAAACCACTTGGTCTTATTAGGGATGTGAAGATATTTGTTCATGGAATTCCCTATATGGTTACATTTACCATTATCAACATCAATGTTCTAGATTCTAATTATTCAATGTTATTAAAATGCCCATGGTTAAAAGATGCAAAAATATCCCACGATTGGGGAATTAATAGTGTTATTATACAAGGAACACGTACAATAAGAACCATACCTATTACTAAGAAACTTGGTGTTCAAACCAAAAGACCAAAAGTCTTAGTATGTTGTGATTTCCATTTTGGAATATTTGATGAAGAAGAAGATGTGATGTTTGCCACAAAGTTAGACATGTTCTTAATAGGAACCATAGCATTACCTACTCATATTGAACTTGTTCCTAAAACCATTATACATATTAAATATTGGTATAATAGAACTGATTAAAAAAAAACCTATTAAAATGGTAGGTGTATTAACTGTAAAATTAATATACCACCTGACATTGTCAAATGACATTTACCTAAAACCTTCTTCCATCCAGAGGTTAGAGAAATGATTATTGATGAGACATCTACTCGAGAACAAGTACAAGATTTAACCATAGCAAGTTGGACAATTAAAAAAGAGGAACAATTAACCAAAATCAATTTGGGTACCAAGGAGAACGTGTAACCGGTGAAAGTGAACTCTACACTTGAATCAATTGTCATTGAACCGAACATTTGGTTATCTTCAGCTCTGCCCTCCTTTTGCATCAACAAATAGAATGCAAAAATAATGTTCATTATTCTAGATAAACATAGACGAAAGCCAATGGCATTGGCGATGTAAAGGGATGTATAGCTAATATAAGATCTTGTAAAACAAGATTTAATTCTGCAAGTGAATTAATACAAATAATTGACTGATTGGGCTTTTAAAAGAGTTCAAAAATGTATTTGCCTGGACATATAAAGACCTAAAAGGTATTCCACTAGAAATTGTTCAACACTGGATTGAATTAATACCATAGTACCACTTGCTCATCAAGCAAGGTACTGGTTGAATCCTAATTATGTTGCTATTGTCAAAAAAAAAATAGAAAAATTATTTGCTATTGGTTTTATCAAACTGGTTGAGGAAGCAACCTGGTTGTCTCCAATATTGGAATTGTTCTTAAGAAGAAAGGAAAGTTGAGGATTTGTGTTGATTTTAGGAAACTCAACGTAGCAACAAATAAGGACCTTTACATGTTACCTTTCACGAATGAAGTCATCAACACAGTTGTTGGGCACGAAGTTTATACCTTTTTGGACGAGTTTTCAAAATATCATCAAATATCAATCCCATTAAAAGACCAACACAAAATTGCTTTAGTGACAAATTGGGGGGGCTTTTGTGTGGGTTGTGATGCCATTTGGTGTCAAAGATAGACCACCCACCTATCAAAGGGGTAGTAACTAAAGCTTTTTGTGAATACATTGATGTATTCATGAAGACTTTTCTTGATGACTTTACAGTTTTCAATGACCTATCAACTCACTTCAATAAGCTAAAGAAGTGTTTTCTTAAGTGTAAGTTCAGTATTAGTTTGAACCCAAACAAGTGTGCATTCATGGTGTTTTCAGGAACCATCTTAGGTTTCATAATGTCCAAAAAAGACAAAGTCATGGATCCTAAGTAGGTTGAAGCTTTAGTAAACATACCAATACCTATTACCCCCAAAGAGATCCAAGTTTTTAATGGGATGGCCCAAGTTTATAAGTGTTTCATCAAAAACTTTGCTTCAATCATGCCACCTATCACTAAGTTGCTCAAAAAGTTTGAACTCTTTGAATGGACTAAAAAATGCCAAAATGCTTGGGAGGATATTAAGAATTGGTATATACAAGCCTTTATTTTGATAAGTCCAAACTAGGAGCTTGAGTTTCATATTCATACAAATGCATCTAGTTAGTAATAGGAGCCATATTTGCACAAAATTCAACTGCTAAGTTTGATCAACTAATCGCATATGCTTCCATATTGTTAAATTCAACTAAGAGAAACTATACTACTACTTAAAAGGAAGCCCTAGCTATGGTCTATGCTTTACACAAATTTAGACATTATTTATTGCATAATTAGTTTATATTTTATGTTGACCACATGGCCCTTATGTACATGGTTAATAAGCCACAAGTTTTTGGTAGAATAGCTAAGTGGTTACTATTATTCTTGGAGTTTGATTTCAAAATTGTTTGTAAGCCTAGTAGATCCCATTTGTTGGTAAACACATTATGTAGATTGCCTAATCAAGTATAATCAGTTGGTGTACCTGATTAGACCATTAATGTTCACATGTTCACTTTATAGTTAGAGTGGTTATAAAGTGTTTATGATTATTTGTTAGAGGGAATGATGCCGAAAATATTCACAACTTCACAAAGACAATATTTAGTTCAGAGAGCTAAATTGTTTGTGTTACAAATTGGAGTATTTTATAGATTTGGACAAGACAATAGGTTTCATTGTGTTTTGCAACTTGAACATGTGCCAACTATACTATAGGAGCTACATAGTGAACTTGGTGGAGGTTATTTTTTTTCAAACATCACGACGAGGAAGATCTTTAATGTTGGTCATTGGTGGCCAACCATGAACAGAGATGTGAATGAATTCTGTCAAACCTGTGATTTGTGCCAACGAATAGGTAACCTATCAACACAAAATATGGCAAAGTTAATTACTATTATGCTTGAATAACATTCGAGAAATGGGGATTAAATTTTATCGGACTTACTAAATCAACAAGTTATTATGGCGATTGGTAAATTCTAATTGCCATTGATTATGTTTCCAAATGGGTGGAGGCCATAACTTTGTGCACCAATATAACTATTGTTATTATGAAGTTCTTATATGACCATATGCTCACTTGGTTTGGTTGTCCACTTACCATTGGGACAGATCAAGGTACCCATTTCATCAATGATGTTATTTGTTATTTAACCGATCATTTTATCTTGAGACATACTAGCTTTACTATTTATTATCCACGAGGGAATGGATAAGCAAGTCTACCAACAAAGTCTTTGGTACATTGTTCACGAAATTAGTGAACGAGAATCAGAATGACTGGGATGAGCACCTATCCACAATTTTATTCTTTTATACATTTGCTTTTAAGGTTGGAATTGGTTGCACTCCATTTCAACTTGTCTACGGATTACATTCATTACTACCTACAGAATATTTGTTAATGTAGTAAACACATTGGTCAAAGAGGCTCAAGTTGATCTTAAGAACATAGTTGGATCATATGCATTTGTCAATAAAGAACAATGGAACATTTTTCGGATGAAGGAAGAATACCATGCTAGGTTTGTAACAATCTTGCAAATTATTTACCAATGAAAAAGGTTAGCCGATTTTAGTAACCATATTGCCATCACTTTGAATTTGACAAACAAGGGAAAGAAAATCAAATGGTGTTCCATTATGTTGACACAAATGTCAATAAAATTGACTTGATGGATTGAGCACTAAAAAAAGATTGCAACAAGGTTAACAACACTTGGTAGGAAGGCAACAACCTTTTACTTTAGATCAGTTATAGAGGTTTGATTATGATACTAATTTCCCTTGTCAGAGGAGGATACACCTATTGACCCTCCAAAACCACATCTAATTTAGGAAAGATAAGAGAAAAAGAATGCTATAGAACAATCTAAAGAACCTTCTCCTGAGGTTGTGACCAAGAAATAATTCATTAATGAGTGATGATTGGTGTGCTCAGCTAACATATCGCCACAACCAATTTGGTAGTCACAATGGGTGAAGATATGAACTGAATAGTCAATGCCCATGGACTGGTTGAGTCCAAAGCCAACCAATTCACCGTTGAAGAATAAACTTCACACTTGTTAGCGAATCATGATTATGGAGGGAGGTGATGAGGACATGGAAGCTAATGTCACTACACAATAAGATGACAAATTGATAAGGATGGAAATTGACCAATTCATGGAGGATTGAAATGAACCTAACTTTGAACAAGTATTAAATCAAAAACCTTTACCTGTTCAAGAAACTTTTGTTCCTATAAAACATGTTAGCAACTTGTTATCAATATGGATAAAATTAATTCAACTAGTTCACCCTAAACTTGTTGAACCAGTTCAACTTAGGCCTGTTGATTCTAATTTTTGAAACATCAATAGCCTATGTTGAACATGAAAGCTTGAAACAAGTTACATTTTTATTCGAGCAAGTAGCCCTAATTGCCTATACTTGGCCTTAGATACTACACAACTTAGTTGATTTGAGAATCAAATATAATATTGTTGTGTTAGAGGACACCAATAACTAGTTACAGGCCCATTGCCTATAATTGGTTAGTCATAAACAAGCCTTGTAGAACAAAAATAAGGACTTGATTATTATGAAAACCCAACTCCTTAAATTATAGGCATAAACGAACATCTAGTTACTAAAAATGTTGAAGCTAAAAGGGCAATCAAAAAGGCTAAAGCCCTACAGTCGGAGTATAATGAGTTAACCTAGGTTCATTTTTAAAAAAAATGACCTAAAGACCTTGCAAATTGATTTTGATTGGTTAACAAACAATTATGGCAAGATGGAGGCCATTAATGTATAACGAGAAAAGAATTTGTTGGAGCTAGAGAATACATGTTTGCAGCAAATGGAATAGTTGATGGAAATCAACATTGACATGGAGAATCATACCCTTGAACTTTGGGTATAGATCTAAAAATTAAAGGGCGAATTGGAGACAATTTGTAAAACATCGGGTAAATATTCTCAAACCACATACATGGATAATTAGTTTAAAAAGTTTGAGGAATTTCTTTTGGACAATGCCTTATTTAAGGTATAGAACCAAACATTGGTTGATAAAAAGCTTAAATGGAAGGAATGATGGCAAATTGTACATGAGATTACGGAAGAACAGATCTAAGACAATTTGGAGATTTCTTATATAGATGAAAAAGCCTACTTGAATGAATTGGTTGCATACTAGTTGCAATTTGAAGGCTATAAGTATGAACAACTTATTGGTAAATTGGTTGAGGTGTTTGTTACTGTTTTCTAGAAATTTTCACCTATGGAAACAACAATTGTATCTACAAGTTTTCGGAGTGCACATGTTATCACTACTATTGAAGAACCTGAACCCATTAGAAGAAGAGTAGAGTTGACCGTTGTTTCTTATACTTTGCCTTTGCCCATAGAATTTGTGGAAATACTTGTTGTAGTTAGATTGGAAGAACTACAACAAATATAAGCATTGGAAAAACTTGTCATTCCAAAACCCATACCATTAATTAGTGTCTCACAAATAATCAAAAACTATAAATTGGAATAGGCACATAGGTTACTTTGATTGACAATATTATCCATGCCTTTGAAGTTTTAAAGACTCTAGATATAGTATTAAGAGACACACATATCGTTGAGGGACTAGGATCTCAATTGGTTCCTTTGGTTGAACCTATTGATACCACAAGTGAACAAACTATTGATGATTTAGTTGCAAGAGTTAAACATGTAGTTTTAGGTTTCAAAATTTGGTTTTCAAAGGGGGGTTAATGTTAACCCAATTTTTTAGTATGTATAGTGACTAGTTAAAACCAATTGGTAACTAGTGAGGCAGTATAACCCTAAGACTATTTTAGTTTTTAGATAATAGGTTTAAAGTTAATTGGTATGTTACATGAATTGGTAATCGATTATTAATAGAACGTGCTAATTTAAACTTGTGACTAGTAATTTTGTTATTTTGATTTTGAAGTTTATACTAGCTAGTGATTATCTAAGTTGAAACAACACTATGAGTTGGTATAAATAGGAGGACTTAGAGCTAGGTTAAGGGGGATTTTTTATTTTTTATAACTCTTGGAGAATTTTGGAATTTTAAACTAGTTTACTTTGAATTTTTTAAATACTTTTCCTTTCTATTCTTTGGAATGCAAGATGTAGAATAGTTTGTTCTTGATGAATAAGTAAGGGACTTCTATGCTTCTTGTGTTTTGATGTTTCACATTTGGAAAAATGAACCATACCTATTGATAATTTTAATAAACCAGAATTAGAAAATATAAAAGAACATGTAAAATAAAAAGGAATAGAAAACACCCTTAACATAGTTATATTTTGATTCATTAATGCTTGCATTAACAAATATATTGAGATGTAATTATCATATTGAGATAATAACCAAACAACAAAAGATTCAATAACGTTGCGTAAATTATGTATTGAATGGGGAAGGTGGATACACAATAAAGTTAAAGTCCTCTTGTAGTCCATTACATAGCATGAATGTAATTTGCACTGACTATTTGGGTGCAAAAGTTTACTGCAATTTCAATAGAATGTGGCTTAATGTGTGCCACATAATTCATGGAAGCAAGGTGTTTTAGTGGGCAGTGATGCATATGTTATGCATTGCGGAGTTGAAAATAATGAACACATTTGACTAAAAACAAGGATTCAATATCGTTAGGGGTTGGGTACTTGAAAATCACAACCAATCAGAAACAACAAGCCCCTATGGGGGGAGATAAAAAGGTGTGTTTGAAAACCATGAGAGACTAAATATATTTATGCTGGTGAGAAAAAAGTTACAGAATTATTAGTTTAAATGATAAGACATGTATGTTTCAATTATGGTTTATAGCTTGTAACTAGCACTAAGCATATGGTATTGTTTTGTCCTCATTATTTGTTTAAAATAGGTCAAGCTTGATTCATAATATATGATGAAGTATTATGAGGGTTTAATGTTATGCCAAAATGTTAACTTTGAAAGAAAAAAATATTGGGGATGTAGGGGGGATGAGGAACCAGTTTCAAAAGCTATTGGACCTAGTGATCATTTAAGAAATTTGAATTGCTGAGATCGACCAAGGTTCAACAGATCAAATTAGAATAGTTATATTATCCTGTTTCATCTTGCAAACAAACCAATTTTGTGCCTTAAGTTGATAAAAATTTATTTTCAAATTTCGAACTTGAAATATTAATATGAAGAAAACCAAAAGTCTGAAATCATTTGAAACCAATTAATTACTATAAGTCATATAGTACTCTAACTATGTATAATATAAAAGGTCACAAAATTTATAGACCTCCAAAATAATGCCTCTCATTTTTCAACCCAGATTTAAGCAAGGACCTCGCAATCCCATGTTTTTAATTGTGAAAAAGAAGAAATTTGCAAGGGCCAGACCGAGACAACTGGCCTACATGTGACTGATCTCCCAGCAAGGAATCAGATGGGGAGACATTGGGAGTGGGGTTCAAAGTGAAGGTAGGGCATGAGGGCATTAGCCGGAGGGTTTCTCACCTGAATGCAGAGAAGTTCCCTGGCGAGGGGACTTCCATTGCATAAAGAACTGATGTCTTACAGGGAAATTCTTTGTAAGATTATCTTATAGTGAAATCACTGTAAGACCCTAATTCTGTGTTTTAGGGTGCCCTCTACATATACACAAAAAATAATCTACCAGTTCTTTATATATCTGGAGGGCACAGTACTCAACATATTGGTTCCCCTCCTTCGAGGAGGATTTTGAGAAACAAAATGGTGATCCAGTTTTTGTAAGGCCCTTCAACTTATTTTCTTGTTTTCTCATAATACTAGACAAGTATAACAAGAAAACAAGAAAAAATGGAGAAAAGACCCAAGGACTTATGTATGCTGAAAGTCTGGGCACAGTGAACCAGCACCGACCAGTGCACCATCCACTGGATGCATGTTATGACTCAGTTGTGGATGATCCTCAACTGAGTTACTACCCAGTTTCATCTTGGTAACCCATTCTATAAGAAGTAGGTCTAACATATAGATAGGTAGGTAACAAAATAGGGGACTACTAGATATGTAGATAGTTTATACAGAGTAGGTAGGGAATGTTTTTACTACCTACCTAATTGGTAGGTAGTAACTAAACCAACTGAGCTAATCACCATGGTTAGATAGGGAAGTGGAACCCAACAGAAAACTGTTCCTGATCACATATCATCCATCCTTAATGGTGCACTGGTGGGTGCTGGTTCACTGTGGCCCTGAAGTCCTCTGTGGGCTTTACTGGATTCTGGTTCTGATTCACATGGGTCCTTGTTCCAGTAAAGCTCGTGGTTGAGGGTTTTAGGGTTTCATCTACCACAAAACCACGATCCTTCAGGTGGGTGGGGTGCTAAGGCGACCACACCGGAATATGGCTCCGGAGCAACTAAGGTGAAACAGTTCACCAGTTCAAAACTTCCAACACGTGAGGCAAGAGTTTTTTTTCCTCATCTGCTGAAGGTTTGATGTTTGATGTTTGATTTGGACTGGGGAGGAGGCGTTAGCAAAGATCATTTGCTGCATAGAGATGCATTGAAGGGAAAAATCTTTGGAAGAATCGTCATGATTGCAACAATGGAAAGCCGTTCAGGAAGATCACATTAATGGTAAGTTCGCCTGCCAACAGAGAGACATTTCCAAGAATGGTCATAAAAGTGCTGCCCCCTCTCCCTCCCTCAAAATTCATTTGTAGGACTGCTGCATTCAAGGCTATACAGGTAGCAGACACACAAGTTACAATATCAAAGCAATGCTTTTTTCAGGGATTTTTTTCTTTTAGCCAAAGTGGCGATCATTCAGACGAATATTTAGCCAAATCTGGCTATATATGAAGTACAGAACTTTAATCATCCTTTTTTATTTTTGACTACACACTGAAAACCAAACATAACAATCTGATGACTTTTACAAAAATTTCCCCTCACTTCTGGGAATTGAAAAGAACGGCTGCTATACAGCACAGAAATAACTGAAGCTACTATCTCTTATTGACGAACCTGCATGATGCTATAGTGATGCTACTCTTGAACTTCCTCCGCATGAGATCCACTCTATCGTCAAGTGTTAACAACTGGAGAAGACTTCGATGGATGTCCACTATTTCTAGTGTAAAAGCACTGCAGAGAGCCCCTGCCCTTCATTCTGTACACTTTCTGTGTATCATTAAACAATGAATTTTCACCCATCTGGCACCATCGTAGCTGGCCTATATTCTATATATACCATTCATGGTAAAATGGTAGTCTGCTTTTAGAGTTCTAAACAGTATTCCGCGGTTATTAGACTCTGTTACAGATATCCGCCAGTTGTCAAATCGGTTTTGCCATAGAACCTTGGTTCTCAAAACTAAAATAAAATAAATTAAATTAAACTGCCTTTGTAAATGTTAACTCTTTGCCTAGGTCTTTCATGAAAACTACAGGTTCATTGATGTTTCTGAAATGAACAGAACCAATCGTTCTCTGATCTGATTTTTCTCAAAAACTGGAACTGACAGAGTGTTCTTTGATTCTGAATTTTTTAAACAACTGAAAACATCAGTTATTTAAGGAATCAAACAATATAGAACACTGGTTCTACCCTAATATTCGTTGCAAGGCTTGCAATTCTCTACAGCTTCTAGCTTTTGGCACACCTGCTTCCCCTTGAGGGGAGCTTTAAGTAGAACTAAAGCAATTGGAGTATATTTTCTCAAAGTGTGGTTGGAGCACTGTTTTTTTATTTCAATTTTTTGATTTAACATCATTCGGCCTACAAGCATCTCAAGAAAGGTTTAGAATTAAACAGTGACAAGTTTTAAAAAAATTGTCCAAACCCTAAACAATTAAGGAAAAACTGCCTCCCAACTAAAAACTCAATCAAAATGTGACAAAATTTTCTTCCAAATATTTTTTCTCAAAAAGTTGGGGACTCTTCCCTTAAAAACTGAGAATTTCGACAGAATATTCCTGTTTTACTTTTTTGCTCTCTTCAAGATTAAAAAAAAATTGCCCCTAGAAAGCACCGATTTAGAAATCACCTTATATCCATGAATATCCTTGGTAGAAAAGAGTGGGACGGATATTACTGGAGATACTAATCACCCGGCCCTCCCCCGGGTATTTAGGGCAAGTATAGGGCTTCGAGAGCATAATTTAAAGTTCGTTAATAGAGTTGCGAATACAACCAAGATATTTACCCTTTAGAGACTATGTGGATATTCCTTGTTGCTAGCTATGCATAGGGACGTAATATTCAGTAACATATTAGTTTTGGCATTGGGGGTTTCGTATAGGACTTGTGGATCAAAAAACTGTCCTCATAAATAAGTGCTACAGCCAAAAAGTAATTAAGAAATTGAGGGATCTTTGTACATAGTACGTACTCAAAGCCAAGTTCAGCTAGATATTTAAGGATCAATACTATTTAAAGGTTCAGCTAATGTTTGGTGCTCGAGATCATAACTCCCTCCATTTTCCAAGACACAGAAAATCTATCCAATTAAAGATTGATTGTGACACGAATTTTCGTCTATTAAAAAAAAAGAAGGGTTTTTGTAGTAAAACTTGGATGGATGTGGGTTTTCAGTGTTAAATGTGTTTCTCCAACAACACTTGGCCACTTTCGCAAAAACAAGAAAATTTGGAAAAGGCAAAAAACCACTGGACATCAGGCTGCTATTAGTATTGGGAGATTCTCTCTCTTTGGAAAATGGAACCGGGCGGGTAAGAAAGGGTATAAAATCGAAGGACTGGTTTTGACTTCTCACTCTTGTTTAAAAAACATAAAAGAATAGGGTCCAAAAACACACCTACTTTCATCCATGGGTTCTTTGCTGGTTCTTTCATAAAACGTGTTGGTTCCTCCAAAACCTGGAGCTGGAGATTCTTTGATCCTGAAAATTTTCAAAACTTGGGACCAGAGTTCTGTGATTCTGAATTCTAAAAAAACAAAGGAGAAATCAGAACCGGTGGCTATTAGCAAAACCAAGGAACCACAAGACAGTAATTGCTACGACAGTTTGCTGGTTATTGCTATTTTCAATAACTGTCAGGTAGGTTTTTTCTGGATTTTTCGGGATCCCACAAGTTATCAATATCAATATCAATATCAAAAAATAGTGCCAGATAAGTTATCAAAAAAGTCATAACTGTTGGTTATGCATCATGGTAGTTATCAAATAACCAGTTTGGAAAATAAGATCCGGAGGGTACCAAGTTGTCCTTACAAAGGGGCGTGGCGAAGAGTGGCAATGGTTTTTGTACGTGCGAGGATTGATGAGGCGGGTGTCGGATGGAGCTGCTGCACTGGGACGCATCATCAAAGCAGACGTCACAGAGTGTCAGGAGAGTAGTGCCGCCGTAGCTGCTGCTGCACTCGAACCTGCTCGATGCCTATAATCTTCTCCCTTCTCTCCTGCTCCTCGCACGAGTTCTCCAAAATTGTTTCACACAAATGCTCATCGTCTGGTTCAAGGGCAATCCGTTGTTAGTCTCAGAATTGCCGCTAAACGTTTCTATCTACTCTCAAGTATAGCCTGCTGCATTGAGTAGTCTGTTGTGAGGATCGAGGAGGGTGAGAGGTGATAGTCTTGTTTCTATTGTGTTGTTATATGGTTGTTGAGTTGCAGATGATCAGCAGACAACATGAACTTGTACCCCACAGCTTGTGGCTGAGGCTAGAACAGGTCGGGAAGGCTGACAGACACTGGCAATGAGAACTTGCAGAGTAAGTGATGGTCAAGGGAAGCTGGATTGTAGCGAGATTTTCTGTCTACCCATGTTGCCCTGTGCAGCAGCTCTCGTGGTTGCTTTTCATTATAGTCAAAGAGAATCAGCTAGTCTTGAGTCTTTTGGAGCGATAAGATAGTACAAATTAGTCGTCAATGCTAGCTGCTACATTAGATGGAGCATGATCAGCGTCCAGCTTCAGGCAGCTGCAGCAGCGCAAAGATTTATTAGCTCAATCATCCACACGATGGCCATACTTTTGACTCTGCTAATACTATCCACTTGCGCCACTATCGCTGGAGCTGAACTCCAGATTGCAGCAACAAAACTGAAAGCTCAATCTCTCATGTACTACGACACACAGCAGAACTCTCTACACGTTAACAGGATGCCACTTACGTTAGGTTCTAGCGTGACGGAAATTGATGAACCAGCTCGATCCATTGAAGGTGGCGCTGAATTAAGTTGGGAGGGCGACATGAAATTCTTAAGGGGTTACATGACGAACGAGAAGAAGTCGATGAGCAGTGCGGATGCAGCTCATGGCCTTAATTCTGTGGGATCCACTACCAGTCCGCCTGCAGTGAAAGGCGCTGGCAGTAGAAGCAGGCAGCTTGGAGGCCTGCATGGTCACGGCCGCGACAGCCAAGGATTTGGGTCTAGATTTGGGTCGACTTATCGCTTGATTCCCACTGGACCTGACCCTCTTCACAACTAAATAGAATACAAGGCATTACAGTCTAAGCTTCAAAAGGTTTGGATCATCTTCAGTTTGTAATACTTGATGTACACGTTATAGCATTTAGTAGCTGCTGCAGCTGGCGATGCTTAATCAAATGGTTTAGACTTGTAGCCAAACACATGATTCTGAAGTTGTAGTACTACAACGTCTCACTCTTGGAACGAAGCAAGTTTCTTATGTATCTTGGGCTGCAGTTCATTTGTACACCAGGCCGAGCTCTTTGATAGACTTCTGCTGTTTAGTTAATGGGGGCAGCAAAACACTGTTGGTAGCCCCATTATAGTAGTCATCAGTTGCCCAAATGCAAACAGACTACTTAGCCTTGCAAAAACTTTTAGAATATATGGGGCTCAGAAAAGAATTCTCAATTCTGCATTGACATGTTCTGGTGTATGATATATGTAAACCACATAAGAAGTTGATGAAAAGAAGTTGCAGAATTAATGTTCTTGAGTAGTAGTATTTTTTCAAGGGTTGTGGGGTTGGGGGAGGAGGATCTGGAGAATAATATGGACTCTACTGAATATGAGTGTCAATGGAGGAACAATGCTCAACATAAGTGTCAGAATTTCCGTTGCTTTCAATGTCTTTTAAACCCTTTTAAATGTCGTTTTAAGCATCGAACCATCTATGTTAGAGACTTTTCAGTAGAATTTTGACGTCTACTGGTGGTGTATTACTACAGATTGGTCAAGCCTCTGCCTGTTATGTCGTGTAAGGAGCTAGGATGAGTTAGGCAATGCACCCAAAATAATGGGTGTGAAGGAGGCCACTCCATCACTGGGGTGGCAGATTCAACAACTTTTATAAATAAAACTTATGTTGAAAAGACACAATTTGGTCACTATTACAAGCGTATGATTATCACCGGATGATTATTATATATATACCATGTGGTACAAGCACCCCTGTCGAGAGAAAGTAACAAATCCTGTCTTTATGAAAGGGGATTTGCACCATAATTTGCTTCACCCCTGGATGTATGTAGTTGGAGGGGAAAGTGGGACAAGCACGGATTTGTCAGAGAGAGAAAAGATGGTTTCCCCTTTAAAGGTAGGAACGTTAAACCTCTCCTTATAATCCAATTCAGGACCTTAATTTGTCTAAACCAACTAATCAAGCAGGCTTTCCTTATGAAAAATTTAGACCTCTATTTTATTTAGACTCCCTCTTTCAAAAAGGAAAGTTTTGACAATCACCTTGGTCAACTTTTGCTTACGGGACTAAGTGGAGAAAATAATTTCTCAAGCAAATCACAAAGGGCATAAATATAAAAAACCGACATCATTATCCTATTGAGTAAGATCTTATATTGGATTTATGCATTCATTGATTTCATAGAGGGCATTTCTAATTTTTTTTGGGAAATGTAAGAGGGGAACTCAAAAATTATTTTTGTGGAAGAAAATGACATATTCTGCAAGGACAGAGTGTAATGTACCTGTAACTAATGGAGGATTAAAGTGATCTGGAGGAGAGGAAGAACAGAACTCTAAGTACTGAGGTAGTCTTTCTGGGTGGTGGTGGCGGTTCAGGGAAGTTACAGAATTGCTATGGATTTCATGAATAAGGAGGCCTTCAAAATGGTATCGTATTAAGCTCCATGTAGTTTTTACTCATAAGCTGTAGAAAGCTTACAAGGTCCAACTTGTTGGTATACATGATGTGTCAAATTACAAGTCTTTTGCGTTTGGATGGACTACATGAGCAGTGGGTCCAACCTTATTACCAAACAAAGTTGCAGTTTCCAGCAGTAGTACCCAGTACCTGGAGGGTGGCGTCTACAAGGCCATATTCACACTTTTGCTTTTAGTTGATCTGGTCTTCAACTGACGTTAGGCTCGTACAGGATTGGGACAAAAAGGGCAAGTAACCATTTCAGTTCCTTTAGAATAAGATCTGTTGGGGGAGATTGGGGTTGGTGTGATTTAAAAAAAAAAATTGGATGGCTAAGTGGTGATCATCCAGAAGAAGATAATTTAGCCAAATTTCAAAACATGAATGTAGAAAGATCTTACTTAGCACCCTTTCATGTTTTAGGCAATTATATATCTAGGCATTATATTTTTCAAAAGAATAGGGAATTTGTAAACAAAATGTTCCTTTTTCAAAATATTTTTCCTCAAAATGGCGAAAATTCATTTTAAAAATCACTGTTTGGGGTGTATATAAGACATGTAATAGAAACAAAAATTGATGCAATTTAGTGTAAACTGTTCAATTTTATGTTTTTATTTATATGATAAAGTTATTCATAAAGACATTAAAACCCAAAGTAGAACCCTAGGTTTCATTAAAACTAAAATCAAGGATGATGATTGAAATGTAGGATGGGACTATGCCAAAAGAAAATAAGAGAAGAAAGAACTCAAATTTTCTTTCAACTCATAATGATTTGAGTTTCCTTCAGTTTTTTATATTCTGTATGTGTCTACCTAGGGGTTTACCTAGGTCATGGGATGCATAAGGGAGACTTACGTATTATACAAAGCCTATCTAAGGACACACCTAAGTACCTACCTAGATGATTTGATAACTAATGACTACTTAGGAGGTTACATAATGCTTATTAGTGTTATGCATGTAAGTGTCAATAATTGTATATACAACATGTAAATCTTGTGTAAATGTAATTCATTTACATTTACATGTTTGAACTTTTTACACTTTCATAATGGTAGTGTAAATATTTGTCAAATACACTTATATGACCCCATGTAAATGTTTTGGTGTGAAATGAGTGTAAGTGTATATAGTATATGCCTTTGACAATTATACCTTCTTGCAAATCCATATTAATTAGTTGTGAGTGCATCCCAAAGGTCAATTTTATTTTCTTACAATTGAGCCACTATGATTGCACCTTTCACCCAAAAAAATCTTGATACTTTGATATTCATCAAACTTTAGCATTTTCTCCAAATATGGGACTATGATGTTGATATTTCAAGGAATATTTTGAATGCACATTTTGTTTATCTTCCTTGCTTGAGTAGAGCTTTTATTCTTATTTTTGGTTTTTACAAGAGCTTCGGTGCTTATTGTGATTCATATAAATTAACTTGATTAGTTGTGGTGCATCCCCAAACACAATTTTTTTGATGATCTTTGATTTTTTTTGGTTTGCAATGGGCCATTTGGTTGGCCTATCACCCCCAAAAAAAAAAACAAAAACAAAAAACTGCCCCATGGAGGATGAATTAGTACATTGAGGGCCAAAGCCAGGATTACTTTAATGTTAACTCTACTGCCCCACCTAAAAAGAAACCTTGTCTAAGGATGTTTAATTCTTCTGAGATTCCTTGTAAATTGACAAGCTTTTTCCCATTTTAAAAATGAATTGTTCTTTCTAAGGTTTCCTGCTGCTTGTAGGCTTCCCTGGCAGAGGTATCTTGCGTATAAATCTGTGGTTTTAGGTTGTAGGCCCCTCTTGGCAAACTGATAAGATGTATTCCACTTTTGCAAGGCCAGAGATCTTGGGGGTTGTCTAGTAAGTTACTCTCTGTGTGTTGCCGCTAGCAGGCCTAATCTGCACCTTCCAATTCTTGGTGGTGGGGTTTTATCTATTCTGTGTTTTATCTATCAGGAAAGGGTGAAGGGTATCATTCTACTATTGCCTTGGAACATCGCTGATTCAATCTAGTGTCATCAGTGAAATGCCTTGGGGCGTTGCAGCCATCAATTCCACACAAGTGTACTAAGGAGAGCTTAATATTGACCACTAAGGCAATATTTAGTTCTAGGCTATTTGGACTCTTATAGTTTGCCCATGATGATGCACCGAAGCATACTAGTGATCACTAGGGGGCTAAACGCAGTCGTTGGCTCTGTGCAAAGGGCCTTCATCCCTTTAATATTTTTTTCATTGAAACTGGAACCAATGTGTGGGCGACAGCTGGAGACTTACTTACTTTGTTTCGCTAGCTTTTTTAAAAAAGTCCATTTTAATTTGAAATTACCTAACCATGTTACATGCTGTGACACATACAATGGATATTTTTGGAGAAAATGTTGGCCCAAAGTGGCCAGATTTTGAGAAAAATCTTTTCGAAGTTGCCAGGTTTAGAAAATAGGTTGCAGCATGCCACCAAAAATATAACAAGATTCCCTATTTTTTCCAACTTTCGTCTCTAACCTGTAGGCAAATTTGGCTAACTATTCTATAGGATGATTGCCAGACCATCTACCTCACAAATTTGAGAAAAAAAGAACCATGGTTATATGGTTCTATTATCACTCACGATTCTGTTTTGAATCTGCCATTAACTGGAGAACTATTACAGGATGAGCTGCTTATTCTCCTTTAGTAAATGGGCCATTTCAATGTTTCCCGTGCCACGATCACCTAGAAGAGGAATGCAAAACATGACAAGAGACTGAACCAAATTTGTCAGAAAATTGAGTAATCTGTGTATGAAATACAGATTGCCGGAAATTTCACACTGATTGCATGTGGCTGCATTTAGAATGACTCACTTCTACAATTATTTTCACAGTAAAAGATTAAGGTGAGCTGCCCTAACTACTGAAGCAGGTCCTTAAATGACAGATGCTCTCATCTGGGTTAAGTTATGCACAGATGATCACACATATTTGGAATGATTCAATACAGATTTTGCATGTTTGAGTGATGTTTGGCAGTGCTTGTAGGAACTCCAGCAATCTCTCTCCCACTATGTCTTGCAGCTGTTTGTTGAGCGAATTCATTGATAAATTTCAAATGAATTTATCTCTGTGATGGATCCACTTTGCATGCATAAAGTGTGGCAAATATCATGACAAACAGCATCACCTGCAAATTTTCACTAACTGCTAGTCAGAAGTCAGAACTTGGGGACAAATTAGTAGAGTTATCCATAAATTCACCCTGTATTCTGGCCCTGGTTTGACCCTCTATTCCCTGTTTCATCCCCAATTTGAGTGCATCATTAAAATGAGCCAAATTGGGTACCGGTTCATGAAATTAGGTTTCAGTTCAGACGATTGCAAAATGTTATCCTGACAAGGCTAAATTTAGTCAAGGTTTTGAGCAGTAGTCAAGGCACATGTGAGACAAATCCCACCCTGGGGGTTGAAACTCCCCTGAGGACCAATTCAGGTGACAAAACTAGTTCGATCCCCTGTTTTTGCCCTTGTACTGTTTTCATCCTGACTTCTCATTTCATTCCCGGTTTCAGTGAAACTCAGGGCCAGTATCCACAGTTAGGAGTACTTTACTGATAATTCAAATATTATTATCCAGCTAATTGTTACAGAGTTCCACTATAGAGGTGTATATTTTAGAATTTCAACTTAAGAATTAAGATACATATATAAGCTTTCCAATAAAGTGCAATTTTGATCTGACTTGGTACATTTTGCTGCAATATTGTGAACAGTTGCCCAAAAAAAAAACTCGGCCACAGTGAACCAGCACCCACAGTGCACCATCCACTGGATGCCTATTATTACTCAGTTGTGGATGAACCTCACCTGATTTAATATTTGGTTTCACTTTGGTAATCAATTCTGTAGGAAATAGGTCTCATACATAGGTAGGTAAGAAAATAGGTAACTACTAGGTAATTAGATGGTCTATACATATGTAAGGGCCGTTTTTAGGGGCTACCTATTAACAACCTGCTTGTGGGTTGTTGTATTTAGGTAGAAAAAAGGCAACTGAGCTAAGAACCATGGTTAGCTAGGGAACTGAAACCCAACAGAGAACTGTTTACTGACCAATTACCATTCATCCTTCATGGTGCACTGGTAGGTGCTGGTTCACTGTGGCTGAAATTGTCAACCTTTGCAACAATTGCCTTCTATATTCATCTTTACTTATAGAGGTTGGTGAAACCAGTATACGTGTATGACAGATATATTGTCCTGAGATGGATATGCAGAAATAGTATGGTGTCTATCAGTATTGGGTGGTTATCTGATTTTTCTAATAAGCTCGGGTTTCAGTTTGTAAAAACCCTGGCAATCAAAGAACCTCCAGTTGCACATCAGCCGTTATATCCTCACATTAAAAAAACCGAAAAAAAAACACAAATCAATCAATGTAAGCTTTTTGAATTCCCTTACTTCAAGAATCATAGAACTTTGCCAAGCTTAAGCATTGCATACTAACATCTACTTTATAGTACCATAACATTTCATATGCCTTCCCAAAACTGGAAATGCAGAAGCACACTTGATTTTAGAACCTTTATTGTCTCACAAATTGTATTGTTCCCTTTCGTTTTGTTACCACATCTTTGACCCACAGAAACCTAATGAATATCCTTAATAGATACAGTTAATGATGTCCATCCATCCATACATAGTGCCCTTACACAATGCAATCAGGATATTGATGATTAGTCTTTCTTCAAAATTTCCAAACATTGAAAGCAATGCTACATGCATATTTGCATAATGATTTGATGAGAACCTCCAAATTGTGCAAAACTTTGTGTACCCAATCTCAAAAAATGTTGGTTGTCAAAGCTTTCTGATTTAGTCCATGGAAAATGTTCACTCTAACTTTCACCATTGAATTGATCAGTCCTCCAAGCTGAAGTCCTTGCAACATGAAAGAATCTTGCATGTGCAAAATGTTGACCAATGCCCATGGTAGCTTGTTATGTGAAAGTAATATGTCACATACATAGATGGAAGCCCATATATGATTTGGTTCTAGTTGCCTCATCTATATGTTTTCTTTCACAAAAGTTGCATTTCCACCATTTTGTGCCATCAACATTGTAGTTATTACCCATAATTACATATCCCAAATTATTAGTGGTCACCTAAAATTGTCTCATCAAAGATTTATAAATTTAATCTTTGACTTTTTTGTATATGGGGCTCAATTTTTTTTCCTCATTTTAATTGTTGGGTTGAAATTTTGCCTTTTGTTCATTCAAATAATTGGATGTGCAATGCATAGTCATAGTCAAAGGAATGTGGAAAAGCTCCCTTTCCCAAGACCCAATAGAAAGGGCCTCGAACAAGTGCCTCTATTGGGATGGACAAATAAATGAATTCCTCTAGGCATGAAGATATAGCTATAAATTTTCACTTGTTGAATCAATGGCTATAACTACAATGTAAGGAAAAAACAAGTAGGAAAACTTGAAGAAATAAACAAAAGCAAACAATTACTTTCTTTCTACTATGATAAATGCACATGTAAGAATGATAGACCAAAACAAATATTACAATAATGTTGTAATCTATCAAAGATATTAGAATACTTTTAAAGCCTCCATAAATTGTTGAAAGAAAACAAATCCTCAAATATGTCCCTACTACTATTGTACCATGCAGTTCCTCACGATGGCTACAATTTAGCAATCCCCTCCCATCACACATTCACACTACACACTTTTTTTTCCCCTCATAATTGTTTAATGTCTTTTCCCTTCTTTCTAGATTTTTCGCTACGTTAGGTAATTAGCTTCCCTTATTAGGGGATTATTATTTGGTGAACATGTGAGCAAGAGCATGAACCTATGAGTAGGAACTAAAAGGCATATTTTAATTATATTCCATCCATGTTGGTTAAAATATTTTTTAACAACTTTTGATGACATGTTAAAATATACCCTAACAAAAGTATATTCTACCTTATAAACAATAACTCACATGTCATCATTGCCACATGGACACCCAACAACAATGTTTTTGTTCAATCAAACGTTAATACAAAAATCTACCAAGGTTGGTGCCCCATGTGTTGAAAGAAAAATAAAAAATTGGCACATTTATTAAAAATTGTGCCCCTTTGTTTCAGACATGTCCTATGTGGCAAAATATTATCTATTAGTAGAAGCATATTGGGTGAAAACATACTAAAGTGGAGTACATAATCTTGTCACAACTTGTTGGATTATCAATCATGGGCCATGGAACAAAATATAAATGAATAATATGTGAAAAGGATTCAAAAATATATATTACACGTGATATGATCACATTATATGAATTTCATGAATAGATTTTGAGTTACCGTAACATATTGGTGTTAACAAATAGGAGATCTACTCAAGTGCAAACATAAATATTTATTAAAAGGAAACTACAACATGATGCTCACAGCACAAAACATAACATCAAGAACTCCTTAAAGTTCTTATCACATGAAATACACAAACTTGTGTAATGAAAGAAAGAGAACCAAACCATCAACACGAAGGTATTTAACTAAAAAAACAAACCACAAATAACCAAATTAATATAAGTAAAAAAATTAATTTAACCTCGTGAAAGTAACCTAATTACTTTCCTACTCCAGTAACTAATGAAACCTAACTAGTTGAGCTTGAATTTTCAACACTCCCCCTCAAGCTCAAATCCACTTCTAGTACACCAAACATTTTTCTAAACTTCCTTAGCTTGTTTGTACCTAAAGCCTTTGTGAAAATGTCAACAACTTGATCTTCGGTATTGACATGAATAAGGTCAATTTCTTTTGCTAGGACTTTTTCTTTAATAAAGTGGTAGTGCACCTCAATGTGCTTTGTCTTAACATGATAGACCGGGTTGTTAGCAAGTAGTATGCTATTGATGTTATCACAATAAATGACAACATGAGCATCCATGGACTATCCCAAATCTAATAGTATTTTTTGTAACCAAACTACTTCACATGCAACAATTGCTACATTTCTATATTTTGCCTTTGTGTTTGATATTGTGACTGTTGGTTGTTTCTTATTGCTCCAACTAATAGCACCACTTCCAAAACAAAACATGAAACCACTGGTCCATCTTCTATCTAAAACATTGCCAGCCCAATCAACATCCGTGTATCCATGTACTTGTAACTGGTTCTTGGCTTCATAAAAAATTCCACACTGTAATGTATGTTTTATGTACTTTAATATGTGCCTCATTGCATCCAAATGTGGCTTTCATGGTGTTTGCCTAAATTGACTCATCACTCCAACTGCATAACTCAAATCTGGCCTTGTGATGGTCATGTAAATTAAACTCCCCATTATGCATTTATACATAGTGGTATCCTCCACAATGTCTCCTTCATCTACACTTAATTTCACATTTTGCTCCAATGGAATTGAAATGGGTTTGCAACTCGTCATCCCATATTCGGTCAATTTGTTCAAGGCATATTGTCTTTATAGTAACCATATCTCTTTAGGGGATTGGATTACTTCAATGCCAAGGAAGTAACGCAACTCTTCCAAATCTTTCATCTCAAACTTTTGCTTCAAAAGCTTCTTCAAATCAAAGATGTTTGCATCACTATCTCTTTGATAAACAAGTCATCAACATAGATGACTATGATTACAATCCCATGATATGTCTTTTTCACATATAGTGAAAAATCTGCATTGGATGTTTGAAATCCATTTGTGACAAGATACTGACCTATCTTGTCTGACCAAGCTTTAGGTGCTTGTTTCAAGCCGTACAAAGTTTTCTTCAACTTACAAACCAAATTAGGATGTGTTTGGTCCACATAACCTGGTGGTTGTTCCATGTACACTTCTTCTTGTAAATCTCCATGAAGAAAAACATTCTTTACATCCATTTGATGTAAAGACCATCCTTTTGCTGTTAGCATAGCAATGATTGCTCTTATAGTTGTCATTTTGGCAACTGGACTATAGGTCTCTTCATAGTTTATGCCATAAGTTTGGGCATAACCTTTGGCAACCAATCTTGCTTTGTATTTGCTCACAGATCCATCTACATTGTGTTTGATTTTGTACACCCATTTACACCCAATTACTTTCTTGTCCTTTGGTAAAGCTACCAATTCCCAAGTAGTATTAGCATCCAAAGTTGCCATTTCTTCATCCATGGCATTGTCCCATTTAGGGTTTCCAACCGCTCGTTCAAAACAAGTGGGTTCAACCTCCTGTATAACTCTCACCATGTATGCATAATGATGAGCTACAAAGCCATCATATGTGAATCTTTGTACAAGGTACTTGACTCGTGTGGATCTTTGTACTCCACTGTTGTTGTCGGGTGTTTTCAAAACTTTCTTGGCCATTCGAACTCCAAGAGTAGTAACTAAAGGGATTTTTTATTCTTCGCCCACATTTTTCTCTAAATCACTTAACTCATCATCTACATGAGGATTTCTAAATGATGTTTGAGAACTACCATGTACAATGTTTGAAGATCTTAATATTCTTTTCCATGGAGTGCTATTGGACCCACTAATAGAAGACTCTTGTGGTCCATTGATTAATTATGATTCTTGTTCCACATTTGATGAAACATCACCATTTTTAGCCTCTCCATCTTCTGTTACTTTCAATGGTGAGTACTAGCTAACCATCTCATCAAACACAACATCTCTACTCATTTACAATTTCTAGTGGAAGGATTGAAGCATCTATATCCTTTTTGTTCTAAGGAATATTTTATGAAAATACACTTCTTAGCTTTTGGGTTTAGTTTTGATCTCTTCTCTTCAAAAACATGCACATATGCAATGCAACCAAACATTCTGAGGTGTGAAACATCTGGTTTTTTGCCTATGAATTTTTCTTCATGTGTCATGCCATGAACTACTGTTGTGGGTGTTCAATTCATGATACAAACTCCAGTTGCTACCACCTCAACCCAAAAGTAATTTGGTAAATTCTTCTCATTCAACATGGCACGTGTTATTTTTGTAATGTGCATGTTTTTCCTTTCAGCAATTCCATTCTACTGTGGGGAATAACTACATGAGTACTTCCTTTGAATTTCATGCTCCTTCAAGTACTCACTGAATTCATTTGAAAAATATTTTCCCCCTCCATCGGACCTTAGGCACTTGATGCTCATACCCTTCTCCTTTCCACCATTGCTTTGAAATTCAAAAAATGTTGAAACATTTCACCTTTATGTTTCATGAAATAGACCCACACCTTCCTTATGTGGTCATCAATGAAACTCATGTAGTACTTGCATCCTCTAATGGATTCTGTCTTCGTGATCCACACATTTGATTAGATCATTTCCAAAGGTTTGGAACTTACATGAGTTGTTTGTGCTAGGAATGGATGCTTAACTTGCTTCCCCAATTGGCATGTTTCACAAACTTCTGACATCACCTCTTCTGTTCCAAATTTGGGAAGGCCTCTAACAAGATTGTGTTTTTCTATCAGTTTAAGACGTTGGAGATTAACATGGCCAACACGCTTGTGCCAAATTCCAATGTTTCCAACTCTTTTTCCATGTGTGAATAACATGGAATTCACCTTAGGCATGTTCACATCCAATGACGCACTCCCAACTCCTTGAAAGATTCAAATGTGAGTCCAAGTAGAAGCCAGCGGAAGAAGGAGGAGTCGGGGCATGCTCCCTAATTCACAACATTTTGAGGGGTAGAGGGGTGTGTTGGAGTTCTGGGATGAGACTAGGAAGAGTTGACAAGCTTCACTCACTCACACAGGCTTGCACACAACCCACACAAAGTGGTTAGTGCATAATTGGAGCACCTTTGGTGTTAGGACGAGCTGCGGGCAACACGGACACATTAGACTCACCACGGCTCGGACTTGGGGGAAGCCACCACTGAAATTGCTCTCTTAAGTTTTGAGAGTCAACCAGGACTACATCTCCCACAGTGGGAGTTGCCTTGGGAGTGTGAGGGTTCATTCCCTCATACTCCCTCACACTTTTTTACACTCCCAAGAGTATATGATGTGACTCCTGGGCTTCTTCTTGGCTCGCACCTTTGCGACCTCTTTGCTTTGGTTATGAGCCCAAAGTTAGGGTTGCAACATCCAAGATGAACATTCCTCCATTCCTTTCTCCTTTTGTAATCAACTTGCTTTGGTTCTTCATGTCTTCCACAAAACATCTATTTGGGTTAAATGTCACATGTAAACCTTGTTCCACCATTTGGCCTACGGAGACCAAATTTTTTGTTATGGTTAGCACATGAAGTACATCTTTCAAGTACTTTGTTTGCCCATCTTGCAGGGATAATGGCACCTTGCCAATTTGTGTGATGGGATGTGTAGTGTCATCATTAGTTTCCACAAACCCCGATGTCTTCAAATCCTTTGTGTTTCTAAACCATTCTCCATGACTAATCATGTGGTTTGAAACTCCAGAACCCACATACCAGACATTGTTGTTTAATACACCTCCTATCATTGAACTTGCCATGTGTTACATCACAAACAATTGTTCATCACCTTGATTGTTAGTTGATGCATAATTCTTTTGTTGTAGCTTTTCATTTCGTGCATCATGTTCCCTTTGATAACAGTTCTTCGCCATGTGCCCAAGTTTTTCGCAATAGTAGCAATTTGAATCGCTATTTGGTTGTTAAGCTTGATGACCTCCACCACGACTTGCTCGACTTCCTCTTCCTCCAAAGTTTCCTCATCCACCTCCATGAACTTAACCTTCATGTTGATGATGTCCACCATGCAAATTTCCGTGTTGACCTCGAAATGAAATTTTACCACCTCTACCTTTACTTCTATTAGTATTTGAGTAGAAAACATTTTTTTGTGATCTTCCATTGGATGAAGTACCAACAATTCTCATCTCTTCACTTATAAATAGTGTTATTAAGTCTTGGAAATCGGAAAATGTTTCTCGAACTACAATTGAAGTACGAAACTAGCTATAGTTTTTTCCAAATCCATTCAAGATGACGGCCACTAAATCTTCATCATCTATAGGGGCTCCTATAGATGCAAAAGCATCTGCAAGGTTTTTCACCTTCGTAAAATAGTCACTAATGTTCATTTTGTTTTTCTGTAGATTATGCAACTCTTGCTTGAGCTGCATTTTGTAGGCTTGTGTATTGGTGCTATACATCTTCACCAATGTATCCCAAGCTTGCTTGGGTGATTTTGCATCTTGAATATGCATAATCATGGAATCGGACACACTCACAAAAAATTAATACAAGACTTTGTATGTTTTTTCATGTCAAGTTTTTTTGGCTTGAATTTGTTGTAGGTTTTCTGGGAAAGGAGGTTCTTTCTCATCACCAGTTATGAATTCCTAGTAGGCTTTCCGCATCAAGAAATTCATAATCCTAAATTTCCACACTTGGAAATTGTTCTTGTCTAGTTTCTCAATTGCAATTTGAGAAAGACCATCCGCCATCTCTCAAGGCAACACTCAATGTTTTCTTGGGGTTTCACAAATGATCTTAATTCCGTCCTTGGGTTTTTAGGATTAGGATTAGGGTTTTCCTTCATTAGGTTTATAGGATTAGAGTTAGGGTTGAACAAGATGGACCTTGCATATGTATGTATGTCTTAAATATTATACGAAATTCTATACTATACATACGTTTTACATATATGTACATATCTTGTATAATATTGCTATGGTATTAAGTACATGATTACATACCACACTTTTGTATGAAAATCTTGATAATGTATTTGCGCTTCCCAATCTTCAAACTCCTTCCTTCAAGTTCTCGCAAGTTGTATTTCCTTCATTTCAAAAAATTGTTTTGATGTCTTCTCAAAATAAACTTCTATCATAGCAACTTTGTAAAGCTACATTGCTCACATATGACATGGTATCAATTTGAAATTTTGTTGAAACATGAACAATTATGTCTACTACCTTCTCTCAAAATTTTAGCTCATTTAACTTCATAAAATGAGAAATCTTGTTACTTCCTTGAAGTCACCTCAAAGTGGGACCTAAACACAAAATGATTTACAACTTGCTCTTAACAACTCCAAACTCCCTAAGATTTCAGGAAACACATCAAATATATGTTTTATATATTTGCACAAAATTTCAGCTCTATTGATGATGATCACAAAGAGTTATTTCCTTCAAAAGAAATTGATTTCAAATGTCGCAACCTTAGCTTTGGGCTCGCAACCAAGGTAAAAAGGTTATAAGGTTACGGGCCAAGAGGAAGCCTAGGAGTCAAAGCAAAGAGGTTGCAAGGGTGCGAGCCAAGAAGAAGCTCGGGAGTCACATCACATACTCCCGGGAGTGTAAGAAAGTGTGAGGGAGTGAACCCTCACACTCCCAAGGCAACTCCCACTTTGGGAGATGGAGTCCTTGTGGATTCCTGAAATTTCAGAGAGTGATTTCAAGGGTCAAAACTCAATGGCTTTTGGCGTTCTTTATATCATTGAAAATTTCTTGGAACGTATATGTCTAAAATGGGCTTTTATTGCTCATTTGAACATTTGAAACACAAGTTATGACCAAAAGAAGGGCTGGGAGTCAAATTGCCAATTTGACTCCCGATGAGAATAAGTCAAGAATCAACCCGATTTACTTGGTTGCAGAGGGCATGTAACATATCGTTGAAAAGCTCCTAACAAGAGCTACAACTTTGCATTAAATTACATCTCAACCCGAGGTTTGCTCACAAAGTTATGGGGCTCCAAAGTCGCGAGAGTCCCAATTGGCGCGATTTCGAAACTCCCACTCAGGAGTCCCGAGAGAGAAAAGCCATCTGGATGTGGGCTCCGTGGCCAGGCACAGAGTATACTATAAGGGGGAAGGTGGTGGCTTCCCCCAAGTTCGGGCCGTGGTGAGTCTAATGTGTCCGTGTTACCTGTGGCTCATCCTATGCAATAACCACTTTGTGTGGGTTGTGTGCAAGCCCGTGTGGGTTGTGTGCAAGCCCGTGTGGGTTGTGTGTAGGCCCGTGTGGGTTGTGTATAGGCCCGTGTGGGTTGTGTATAGGCCCGTGTGAATGAGTGAAGCTTGTCAACTCTTCCTAGTCCCATCCCGGAGCTCCAACACGCCCTTCTACCCCTCAAAGTGTTGTGAGCTAAGGAGCATGCCCCGACTCCTCCTTCTTCCGCTAGCTTTTACTTTGATTCACATTTGAGTCCTTCAAGGAGTTGGGAGTGTGTCACGTGGTATCAGAGCTCTGGGAGAACTCGTTCCACTTATTGGGGAATTTCAATGGCACCAAAGAAAACCTGCAAGGTAGTCTAAGAGACCATGATGGAAAAACCCACCCAAGACCCGGATGTTCCACCCCAAGCCATAAGGGGGGAGGAACAAAAGGATTCCAAAGGTGAGGAAGACCGTGATAGCCATGAGGACCATGAAAATGAAGAGGAGCAACGAAATACAGTCCTCTTCACCACGAAACAATTGGAGGTCCTACTCAAAATGAATACGCCCGATTTCAATGAATTGGTTGCGGCCCTCAAGGGAGGATCATCCAAAGGTGTGGAATTCAAGCCCACTAAGCCCAAGAACTTTGATGGGGGTTGGGATCAAAAGGTTGTGGATGTTTGGCTTACGGAAATGAAAGATTACCTTCATGCCGCCAAGGTTAGTCGACACTCAGCCGTGGAACTTGCCCAATCCTATTTGAAGGGCTATGCCTCCACATGGTGGAGGATAGTGAGGCAAAAGGAAGGGAAGACCCATGGCTACACATGGGAATTCTTCAAAGAGCGTATTGAATTACAATTCATTCCCAATAATTCTAATTACATTTCGAAGTGCAAACTCCGTGACCTTGTGAATGCAAACAATGACAACTTGCGTCAATATGTGAAGGCTTATTCCGAATTCATGCTTGAAATTAAGCATATGCATGAGTTAGACCGTGTGTGCCACTTTGTGATGGGGCTTCCAACTTGGGCCAAGCGCAAGCTTAAAGAGAATTGGCCGGCTTCACTAACTGAAACCATCATGAAAGTGGAAGGTTTTTTGGATGTGGGACAGGGTGAGAAGTTTGGATTCAAAAGGGATAGCAAGTTCCCTCACAAGAAGGCACGCCATGAAAGGGAATGGAACCGAGGCCAAGACACCTCCAAGGGGGAAAAGCCCAAACAATTCCAAGGTTCGAGTTTCAAACCCAAAGGAAATTTTGTCAAAAAGGGGGTTCCTTTCAAAGGAAGCCAACCCAAGGGGGATGCTAGTGGGAAACCCAAGGGAACGTCTTTCAATTATAATGAAGTGGGGCATTACTCCAAGGATTGCCCCAAACCCAAATCGGGGAATGAGGCTTCTAAGGTTTTGCCTTTACCGCTAACCTAGCCCAAGGTGAATGTAATCGCCTTATTTTCTTAAAGGGGAAGGTTTTTAAGCGAGAATTGTTATGTCTTTTGGACACAGGGGCTTCCCACAACTTCATAACCCAGAAAAATGCCGAAAGAATGGAGCTCCCGTTGGAGGAGCTCAAGGCACCCATCGAGGTGCACTTTGCAGATGGGATTTCCCATCCCACCAAGTTACAAGCAAAAGATGTGCCTCTCCAATTAGGGAACTTTGCAGATGGGATTTCCCATCCCACCAAGTTACAAGCAAAAGATGTGCCTCTCCAATTAGGGAATTGGAAAGGCAAGGTGGATTTGTTAGTCTCCACCTTAAAGGGAATGGATTGCATTTTGGGAATGGAATTCATCACACGTAATAATGTGCTCATAGAAGGGCACAATAGGCTAGTTAAGAGCCCATCCAAAAATGGGATCGTGTGAATGAAGGCACATGAAATGCCTAGTGTGGGTGGGACCACCATCCATTTGATGTTGAGAAAGACCTTGGAAAGAGAATGTGTGGGAGGCTATGGCATATTATGTATGATGCGGGTGTTAGATGAGTTTGAACCAAAGGAGGCCACCAAGGTGGTGAACCTCCACAAGTGCATCAAGTAAGTGTTAGAGGAATTCTTGGATGTGATGCTTGAAGAATTGCCAATGAGTTGCCCCTGAGAAGACAAGTTGACCATGCGATTGAAATGATGCCAAGAGTGGCACCTCGTGCCAAGGCCCCATATCGAATGAATCATGAGGAGTTAACAGAGCTTAAGGTTCAACTCAAAAAACTCCTCGCAAAGGGATACATCAAGCCTAACAAGTCACCATATGGGGCTCTCGTCCTTTTTGTTCACAAGAAGGATGGGACTTTGAGGATGTGTGTGGATTATAGAGCCCTCAACAAGGTGACGGTGAAGAATTGATACCCATTGCCTCAGATTGATGACTTGTTTGATCGACTTTCGAGAGCCAAAATGTTTAATAGGATTGACCTATGTTCCGAGTATTACCAAATTTGAATTGCACAAGGGGATGAAGAAAAAATTGCTTGTCACATAAAGTATGGTTCCTACAAGTTCTTGGTGATGCCTTTTGGGCTCACCAATGCACCCACCACATTTTGCACCCTCATGAATGACATTTTCCAATAGTGGCTTAATGACTTTGTGGTCATTTACATAGACGACATTTTGGTTTATAACAACTCCATGGAGGAGCATGCGGAACACCTTCAAAAGGTGCTCGAAAGGTTGAAAGAAAACAAGTTGTATGCCAAGTTTGAGAAATGCGAGTTTGGAGTTTCGGAAGTGGATTTCCTTGGGCATAGGATCAAGAAGGTTTGAAAATGGATGACCACAAGGTGAAGGCAATTTTGGATTGGGAATCGCCTAGGTCAATTCCCACCTTAAAATCCTTTTTAGGATTGGCCTCCTATTATCACAAGTTCATCAAGAAATTTGTAAAGATAGTCACACCTTTGACAAACCTTTTGAAGAAGTCATCAGGGACTTATGAATGGGAGGAGGCATGTAATGAGGCCTTTGAAACCTTGAAAGGCATTTTGGTGAAAGCGCTCGTGTTGAAGTTGCCCAATTTTGACAAGGATTTTGAAATCCATTCCGATGTGTCCGACTTTGCCATAGGAGGAGTCCTAATGCAAGATGGAAGGCTGGTGGCTTTTGAAAGTAAAAAGTTGAATGAGACAAAACGAAGGTGGCCAACCCATGAGAAAGAAATGTGGGCCGTGATACATTGTCTCAAAACTTGGGGCCATTACATAAGCTCCAAGGATGTGGTGGTGTGGACCGACAATGTGACCTTGAAGTACTTTGCCACTCAACCCAAGTTGTCCTCAAAACAAATGAGATGGCAAGACACATTGGCCTTGTTCAATGTGGACACATTCGGCACAAGCCTCGGAAGGGAAACATGGTGCCCGATGCCTTAAGTCAAAAACACCAACTTAAAGTGGTGTATGTGGGGGAAACAAAGTTCCAAAAGGAAGTTTGACTTGGGAGCCATCGTGATGAGTTTGCCAAGGAAAGGAATTAAGACATTCAAAAGGGGATCAAGTCCCACTTCCACTTGCGAAAATGGAGTATTGTGGTATAAGCAAAATCGGCTATATGTTCCAAAAGGGAGGTTAAGGGATGTGCTTTTGAAGAAATGTCATGATAGGCCCCTTGCGGGCCATGGTGGTGCAAAGCGCACCACCACATTCCTCAAGAAGTCCTACTATTGGCCCAACTTGAAAGAGGATGCAAAAGAATATGTGAAGACTTGCTTGACTTGCTAACAAAATCGAGTACTCAATAAGAAACAAGCCGGATTATTGCAACCATTACCCATTCCGGAAGGACCGTGGGAAAGTGTCTCCATGGATTTCATGATGAATTTGCCAATCAAGGTACCAACCACACTAGAGAAGATGGGAAACAAGCCAATTCTTGAACAGGTCCTTCCAGATTATAATGTTATGAGCCTTGGGGTCATGCCAGATGTCCAAAAGATTGGGGAGCTGATCAATGGCAAGTTAAACCCACTTGACAACCTCCTTGCTCTCGGATTACTGCTCCTAAGATTTGCTTCTCCGGATTCCATCCTTAAGCTTGAACTCCTGAAAAAAATAAATTTTCCATATCATTAACCTCCACTACTATATATGTGAGGAAAGAGATCATATTCAGAACCATTTTCACAATTAAAGAAAATAAAAAACCATTACAACTTGAACACCTCAATTTCAAGCTACAAGAACAAGAACGTAATAAGAAGGAACATCTTTGAAAAAAAAATGGAAAAAAAAATCATCTAGAAATAAAATATTTGATGCCAAAAGGTGGCCTTGTGTAACCATTTGTTGAATTGGGAGTTAGAAAAGCCGAGCTTAGGGAATTTTTTGGCCTCCCTTAGAACAACAAATTCATTCCACATCTTGAGTTATGTTAACAAATAAGAAATCTAATCAAGTGCAAACATAAATCTTTATTGAAAGGAAACTAAAACAGGATGTTCACAACATGGAACATAACATCAAGAATTTTTCAAGATTCTTGTCACATCAAAGACACAAACTTGTGCAATGTAGAAAAGAGAACCAAACCATCAACACCAAGGTATTTAACTAAAAGACTAAACCAAAAATAGCCAAATAGTTAATTTTAGTAAAGAAATTGTTCAACCTTTTCCTACTCCAGTAACTAATGAAAACCTAACTAGTTGAGTTTGAATTTTCAACATTCCTTCTCAAGCTCAAGTCCATTTCTAGTACACCAAACATTTTTCTAAATTTCCTAGCTTGTTTATACTTGAAGCCTCTATGAAAATGTCAACAACTTGATCCCCAATACTGACATGAATACGGTTAATTTCTCATGCTATAACTTTTTTTTTGGCAAAGTGATAATGCACTTCAATGTGCTTTGTCCTAACATGATAGACCGGATTATTAGCAAGTAGTATGCTATTGATGTTATCACAATAAATAACAACAGGAACATCCACTGTGATGCACTCCCAACTCCTTGAAATACTCAAATGTGAATCCAAGTAAAAGACAATGGAAGAAGGAGAAGTCGGGGCAAGCTCCTTAGCTCACGACACTTTGAGGGGTAGAAGGGCATGTTGGAGCTCCGGGATGGGACTAGGAAGAGTTAACAAGCTTCACTCACTCACACAGGCCTGCACACAACCCACACAAAGTGGTTAGTGCATAGTTGGAGCACCTTTGGTGCTAGGACGAGCCACGGGCAACACGGACCACTAGATTCACCACGGCCTGGACTTGGGGGAAACCACCACCTTCCCCCCTTATAGTATACTTTGTGCCTGGCCATGAAGCCCACATCCAAATGGTTTTTCTCTCTCTTGACTCCCAAGTGGGAGTCTCGAAATCATGTCAGTTGGGACTCCCGCAACTTTGGAGCCCCATAACTTTGCAAGAAAACCTTGGATCGAAATATAGTCTAAAGAAAAGTTGTAGCTCTTGTCAAAATCTTTTCAACAATATGTTGCACACCCTTTGCAGCCAAGTAAATCGGATCGATTCTTAACTTTTTCTAGTTGGGAGTCAAACTGACAGTTTGACTTGCAGCCCTTCTTTTGGTCATAACTTGTGTTTCAAATGTCCAAATGAGCAATGCGAGCCCATTTTAGACATGTACGTTCTAAGAGCTTTTCAATGATATAAAGAACGCCAAAATCCATTGAATTTTAACCCTTGAAATTTCTCTCTGAAGTTTCAGGAGTCCACTGGGACTCCATCTCCCAAAGTGGGAGTTGCCTTGGGTTCACTCCTTCATACTCCTTCACACTTTCTTACAATCCCGGGAGTATGTGATGTGACTCATGGGCTTCTTCTTGGCCCACACCCTTGCGACCTCTTTGTGTTGTATAATTGGATGAATAGGGCCTTTATGTCTATATCCAAGGCTGGCAAACCCTTTAGGGCCACAAAAGAAATGCATCTTGCTATTTTTTAGGCCTTGATTGATGTCTACTCAAAGATGTTTTCCTCTATTGTAAATTTATCTACATCCACAAGTATGTGCCCTTCCTCCAAAATTTCATTTTCAATCTTTACATCAAAGATTATGTCTAACCATCTTTCACCTTGCAAGTAACATTATCAAGGCCTACCAAAGCCTTGGGCGCCACATCTTAGCTTTGGAGTAAACCTTAAACCCCACTACCACAAAAGTGTCCTTGTATGCCAAGTGATTTCACTGGATTTTGAGTGAATTCATTGGTTGTAATGAACGGGGACCAATGAGGAAGTAGTGAATTCACTAATCTAATGAACATGGACTAATGAACTAAACCCACATTTTGTAGTAGTGTATGGAGGTGCTAGAACCTTTCATTGAAATGGCCACACCCGAGCATGATGTCAAGCATGTTCACAACTTCGATATTAACTCTCTTGTCAAGAAACATTTGAGGAGGTTGCTTAATTGTGAATAAGTTGTCCACTTGCATCAATATTACTCATTCCTTCAATTGTTTTTGTTGTATGCCTCATATTTTCCTCTCTCTTTATTTGCAAAGTGTTGTCTCCATTAAGAAACTTATTTTCATTCCAAGATGATGAAATGCTCCAAGATTCTATCATTTCTTTTTTGCTACCATCATGTGCCAAGGCTCAAGCGCTGGCTTTAGAGTCCTTGGCTTCACTTTATTCACAGATAATTTCTCAAGGTTATGATACAAGAGTTAAAATTTATATCGATGATGAAGCATTAAAAGATATTTAGGATTTTTTTTGAGCTCGAGTGTGGATCATTGGGTTTATGAACCCATTTTGTGGTCCTAAGGTTGGGTGGAAAGCTCTAATGATGTTTTTATGTTTTGCACTATACTTTTTTTTTATGTCAATTTTCACACGAAGCTCCTTTTAAATCATCTTCTTGGAACTCTTGTAATATCTATATTGAATCTCATACATACCACAATGTTAGAATAAGATTTGTCAAACAAAAGTGACACTATAATGTTATTTGGGTGACAGCACACTTTTGGTGACCCCCTTTGGGGCACTTTTGGGTTCAATATTTGGAATATATGTTGTGAAATATTTTAGGGGAAATAAAATTTAAATTGTAGGGACCTAAGTAACCTACCTTTAGTATTAAGGTATAATCTTCATTTCAAAACTAACTTTAATGTGGTTTTCATGATGGGAAGCAAGAAGTGAGTCCTAACTAATCTAATGCCTAGATTTTAAGTGATCAAGGCTAACACTCATCGCTTGTTGGAAATCATTGGATTTTAAGGGTTAGTTTTTTGCAATTTGGGTTTATGACTCCAAGTGGGCAACTACTCTAAGCATGTGGTGAAGCTCGGTGTCATTCTTTGACCTATGGTGCTTGATGTTTGGCAATGGTGTTGTGAAAGTCAATGCAGACAATGTTATTTTTGTAAGGCAAGCATCAAGGTTTAACATTCACATTGTTCAATGTGAGCCATCACTAATTCTATAGGTAAGTTGTCAACTTTATGTCCTTCGACCGTGCAACTTGTTTAAAATTTGTTGAAGGTTTTCATGCATTCATCATCTTGCTAAAAATTGAGCTAAAACAAGCTCCTAGGTGTAATTCTAAACCCATTTAATTAATGGTAATTATTTTGGTTCAACTGTTCCATTTTTTGTTTGTTACTAGTGAGTATTGTAGATTAATTCATCTTTGATAAGGATAATCAATGTTCTCCATAAAATTCAACAAATTTCAATTCCATTGTTTGGGAGAATGTTTTATGAAATTTGTCTATGAAAAACCAAAAAGGAGCTATCTTTTTTTATTTGCATTGTTGTTTGTCAATTATCATGTAAGTTTATTTCAAATTGAACTTTTCCTTCTTGAGATTACAAACTTTTGATTCCTTCAATGTTCATACATAATAGAAGATTAGGTTATACATCAATGTGTTAGATGAGTTTAGTTTGATTTCTATAGATATCTAAAGCTTTCCTTTTACACTTTTGTGATTCTTCTAGATTTAGATGTCACATCATTAAACAACTTTTGAATTATAATGTTTAGCTAGGCCATTGCCCCAAAACTTGCATAAATATGAAGATTGACAATGCTAGGTTTTTGTTGTGGGGGGTGTTCCAACGTCACCATGAGGAGTAAATGTCAAAAGACCAAACTATCAAAGAGGATGAAATTGACACAACACAAATTGTGGAAGAAGAGACCCTTGAAGACGTCGAGATCAAAATTGGTAAGTTGTTGAAAAACTAACCCTAGCTCCTACTGCAATTGACTTTCATGAGTTCAAATAGAACTATGGGTTGCCTAATGAAGGTGTCAACCCACATAGAATCAACTCCAAAGATGTGGAAGCAGAAGTGAGAGGTATTTAAACTAATTAGGGGTAGGAGTCGTTACTCATTTGTTGATTGCCATGACCAAAATGTTAAATAGGATAAAGGAGATTTATCTTGTCATATACGTTAAAGAAAATGTCCCCAAAAGCAAATTGATTGGCAAGGAGTTTGCTAGGGGGATAGTTGCAAAAATTGTGAAGGGGAAGAAGGTGAGTTGGGTTGGATTTGCTCATGAGACCAACGCAAATCAATAATCAAAGTGGTCATCTTGGATGGAAAAGTGTGTTGAAAAGAAGGTTGCAATATTGGGTATGATTGTGTTAGAAGTGAAGATAGAAGATGGATTGTGGGTTTAGTGAAGGAAGAGAAAAAGGGCAAATAAAACGTTTTTGAAACACCCCCTGTTATGATAGTGGGGGAGATTAGCCCTTGGTTGGGAAAGAGAAAACAAAAGTAGTTGAATTGATGAGCATTGTGGGGATGGAACTGGAATCCAAAAAGGTTGAAATGGTCAAGTTGAAAAGCCAAAAGGAGGAATTGAGGCTAAATTTAGCCAAGTGAAATTGGTTTTGGATTATATGTAGTCAATTGTTGCTGCTATAGAGAAGAAGCTTGAAACAATCCTTGTAGCTAAAGATCATGTTGATCCTGATTAGGAAAAATTACAAAAAATGACATGTGAGTTTTATAGGTCCACAATGAATAATATGAAGGTGGATTATGAGGATCTTATGACAAAGGTTGAAGATCAGGATAGTTGCATCACCAAATCTGTCCAAAAATAGTTATTTTTAGAAATGGCTTTTGATGCACTAAATAATCAAGTGTTGTTTTTGAAGAAAGGAAAGAAGGGGATATTTATTCACCTTCAACCTATGTGCAGTACAGAGGATTCACCCGATCTCAACCTTGAATCTTTAAAGGTAAACACATGTATGTATTATTTGTGCTTACCCTTTTCCTTTTAATGATATCATTGTTTCTAGTTGTCGCCACCTCTACCACCCTTGGTGTGCAAGCATTTGGTTCAAAATTCATTCCCATTGTAAAGATCCTTTGTGTGGAAGTCTTGTACACCCAAATTGGTACAAGAGTTTTGGATTTACAAAGTTTGATAATGAACTAGAGGAGAAGTATTTGACTTGGATTGTGAGCTTGTTTAAACTATGGTTGCACAACAAAGACAAATTTTTGCTTCAGTTCATCTCCTTACCATGGGTAAGTTTTTTTTCTTACAAATTTGAAGTTTGTGTGGTTTCTTTTCGTGTTTCAAAGTTACGGACTGAACTAAAAGATCATAGGAAAAAAATTCAATATTTTTAACATGTGGCATTTATGTGATTTCTACTTGTCAAGTGTATATTGACAAAGGTGACAATATATAAGTTGTGGATTGGACTTATCTATCTATGTTGGGTTTTTGAATTAATATTTAAAGCAAAAGGGTGCCTTGTTCAAATTTTTTTGTTGTTTTACATCTTTCCATAGTCACACAAATAATGTTGTACATTATTCATGGATGATTAATGAACATACAAGTGTTGATAGCAAAGTTGATAGTATTTTGATAGATGTAATAAACTATAATAGTACTTCTATGTTGTAAGTATGCATGTTCCACTATACTAAAAGTTCCCACATCATATTATGCATACTAATAATAATGTTGTGATCAACATGTATAATGTGTTAGAATATCTAAGTGTATTTGATGTTACTCATGTATGTGGTATGATGTACATTTATGTAGCTTATGCGATGTTTAAACTACATTTGCAATGAACGTGTTATATTATAGGGTATGTGAATTACAATCTTGTATGTGAAAATGTACATCTATGTAGTCCATTTAAGGTGTAGACTACATAAGGTTTTCAAGACAATATGTCTAATATGTATTGGAAACAACTTGAAAACAAGTAAGAAATGAAACATTCAAAGTTCATTAAATGGAACAATCATATTAACTAACAAGAAATCACAAAGGTTGTATGCTTCAAATGCTACAATCACAAAACTATGGCTTGCAACTACTAACAAGGCTTGAAGGTTCTACGTGGACTCAAAACCATGAAAGGAGAAAATGAAAAACAACCAAAACCACTCCATTATATACTATCTCCTAACCCTAAAGTAGCCGCCACTTAACCCTAACCTAGCTGCCACCAAACCCTAACCCTAGCCACCACTTCACCCTAACCTAGCCGCCACCTAATCCTAGTCGCCACCAAACCATAACCCTAGCCGTCGCTAAGTCCTAAGTAGTTTTCACTTCTAAACATTAACCTAATTACTACAAGGATGTGAATACTATTCATCTTTTTGATGAATGTTTAACACATTCATCAACATTGGGAATTAGAAACAAATAGTATTTCTAACAATATGTGTTAGGATCTTTCACGATGTAAATCTTCTCTAGTCTATATGGTGGTTAGACTACATTTGAACTATGTGTTGTATTGCAAGGTTTATGTACTATTAGGTTGTATGTGGCAGACAATACATCAACTATATATCTATGTAGTCTATGTGAAGTATATACTACATATGAATTAAACATACATGCTACAGTAAGGTTTTTTAAACTCTACATGTAGTACATCATGGTTGGATGTTTATTAATCTACATTAGGTCTTGTACATATAATGCAACTAGATTTAAACTACATTTTGTACCTATCATTGTGCATGTCGAATTATAAAGGTTGAATGGATGTTAGTCTATGTGGGTTTTATAAAATGTTATTATGAATGTACATGACAAAATCCAATGGTTGTTTGGTCATTATATATTCTATGTGTTTTCTTATGACAAGTGTTTGTATCTTGTTGTGTACATTTTGGATTACTACATGGTTTGGATTGTTTTATTCTCACTTGCAAGTCTAGTAATGTTTTCAATTTGTAACTAGCATATAACACCATGTTTTCATGTGAGGAGGCTTGACAACTTAGGTGATTGTTTTCAAACATATGGATGATTGAAATTTTCCTTTTCTAAATGTCCATAAGGTCATCACAAAAGGTGTTATGTGCTCCATCATCAACATGCACCACTAGATGGTTAGTGTTGGAAAAACTAGCCAAGTAGGAATGCCACAAATTACAAAACCTTCTCTGCAAGCTATTTTTTTTCTTGATCCCAAGTTGATAATTAAGAACAATGGTCCACTTGTTCGGATTTCACCTAGATGTCAATTTCAGGTCCTTATAAATACAAATGGAACTCAACCTATTCCCAAAACCTTTTGTCAATTTTGAACCCAATCTTGACAGACCCCACTCTTATTCACGCTTCTCTTAGTAAGGGTAAAAAAGTTGTTGGAAGTTCATCTTCAATTGATGAAAATGAAAAGTCTAATGACGAGGCTAAAAATGAGAAAACTACTTCCTCCATCCAAAAAAATGAAGTGTAGATTAACAACAAAGATAAAGCAAAGGGTCAAGGTGAAGAAAATTCAGATGGGTTACCCATTAGTAACTTTGTTGCAAAAAAAACTTAGTAAGAAAGGAAGGAGTCAAAAGGATGGGAGTCAAAGGGGAGGAAGTCAAAAGGAAAAGTTTTAGAAGGATGGGAATGTTCAAAATGAAACAATCCAAAAAGATGGGAGTGGTCAAAATGCAAGGAATCAAAAAGTTGGGAGTTTCAAGGAGATCAATCAACAAAGTTCCCCACATGCAAAGGTTATGAAAACAAGTGTTGAAAACACATCATTGTGTTTAGGAGCTATGGATTTAAGGAGCATATATGGTGAGGGAAATGATGGGTTGAACTTCAAGTCACATGAAGTAATTGAAATCTTGCAAACTTTAGAGAAGAGTGATGAAAATGGATACAAGGTTGTTAAGTTGGCAGTAACTAGTGATGAAGTTCATGGCAATAATCATGACGGCTTAGAGCAAAAGGAAGAATTGATTATCCTTAAAAAGAATGATAAATAAATCAATTGCAAAAGGAGAGGATAAATAGCTGGTGGCCATGAAGGGACAATCAACAAAGGAGAAGCCCAAAACTTGAACTCAAGGTCTAATAGATGTATATAAGTTGCAGTTTGCATCAAAGAAGCATAAAATGAATGGTGGAAAGATGAAGGGAAATTCTCAAGGCCCATCTAATAAGGTATCAGTTAAGATTAAGGATGTTTCCAAAATTTAGAGCCAATTGGGATGATGACGATATCTATAAATGGATTTTAGGGTTCTACCTAGTTATGTAGCAAGTGGTTGTGACATGGGTGTTATAATGGCCATGCCCACTATGTCATTAGATAGTTTACATCGGCAAAAAAGGTTTTGATTTTGTTCACAATTTGCAAAGTTGCATATCAATATTAGAATTTTGATGATTAGAACTTTAAAAGTTGGATGCTAGGTTGTTGTTTTTGTTTGGACATAACCTAGATTTTTGAACCAAAATTATGGCAGTATGTCACATTTCTTTTATTAGGGTACTATTTATCACCTCCTTTGGTTTATAACCAAACTGTATTATGGTTCAAAATCAAATTTTAATAACCAAATGAATTTTGATTTTTTCTTTTGTTATTGTAGGTTCAAACCCAATTTACATTGACTAGTGTAAATTGTTCCATGTGGTTCATTGCATTGTTTTGTACATATGTTTGTTATTATGATTTAGTGAGCATGTGTGGTTGTAGAATGTAAATCCTTACAACCAAAGGTTCACCATAGATCTCAACCTTTGGGATTTGATTGATGGATTGGAATGTGTTCATGTGTCCCTTTTAGTCAACCCATAAAACAGGGTTGTTCCTTATCCTTTCATATATGTTGGAACTACCATTGTCCATCCTAATGTGCTAGAGATTTCTAACAGTTGCAAAGGGCCTTCTCCTATGGATTATTGTTCAACTTGCCCTTCCAACTGTCTTGATTTGCTAAGTAGTTGTAAATGTGTCATATATTTTGGTGGGAATTGTGTGTACACTAGTCATGGGTTATTCTACCAACAACACATAAATAAGGTACATGTGGATTCAAGTTCACATTTTATTACTTATTCATTTTGTCCTTGATTAAATTATGCACTATGTTATTCATTTTGCTATTATGTGTACCATGGACCATGAAAGAACAAAAACTATTGATTATTGGTGTGTGTATGTCTCAATGTTTAGGCTTGGTTGGAGCTAATGACATCAAATATTGTCAATTTGGGGAGTGTATCAATTCATGCAATGAAATTCAACCTCAATTTTGTAAGGGCCACATTTTGCTAGACTTCATTCATGAATGCCAAGATCTGTGTTAGTGTACCCTAAAATGTGGGAATTCAGTTGTGCAACAATAAATGCAATATTGCCTAAAGGTATGTTGACGTATTCAATGATTTCAACTATATACAATAGTATATTGGCATCCTATATACTAGTATATTAGGTACAACAATATGTAACCTGAGTATATGGATCTAATATATATCAAGTATGTGAAATAAATTGTTGACTGTTTCAACATTTTTGGGTTAATGGATATTAGTAATAATAAAAAGTGGACTAATTAACTAATTGTGATTTGGTTGATGAAGGTTTTTTGGGCAAACCAAAAAAAAGGTTGGGCAATTAGAACACTAGAGGACCTACCAATTGTTGCGAATCAAAGAATGCATGGAGCATGGTGATTACACATATCATTATGCAATTCACTTGGATGCAAATTGGGGTTCTGAAGAGGAAATTAATGATGGCAAGGCATTATGTTTGGATGGGCAATATTTTGGGAACATTTCAAGGTTCTTAAATCACAAGTGTGAAGATGCAACTCTCATAGACATGCTTATGAAAATGGGGCACCATGTGACAAAATATTATCATGTAAAAGTGTTGGAATCATATGGCCTTTCATCATGCCTTTTGATCTTGGTGGTATCAATCAAAATTCCAAGTATATGAATGCATAATAATTCTGAATGGTTTTTCCATGTGGCTTTCTTTACATGTCAAAATGTGGAAGCAAGTGAAGAGTTGACTTGGGATTACGGAATTGATTCCCAAACAAGTCGTTCCCCATTCCACCATTTACATGCCATTGTGATAGCAAGTTTTGTAGAAGGTGCCAATTGCAACAAGACTAGATTCTTGCTAAGTCATATAAAATATAGTCATCATCAATTGTAAGTACTAGTAGAAATTTTGTCTTTTGCAACTTGTCTTATGCAACTAAAAAATGTCGCATGCAACTGCACATGTTGCATGCAACTCCAAAATAGTTGCATGTGAGATTTTTTTGTTGCATAAGACAAGTTGCAAAAGACAAAATTTCTAGTAATGAAATATGATACAGTAGCAACCATGTTTATGGTATTGTGGTAAGCACAAGGTAAAATAGGATACATATTTTATGGCACTTTATTATATCTTGTGAGGAACATTTCTTTTACCATTATATTACATTCGTAGTTCCTTCACAATGGGCTAAAAATTAAATTTGTTTATAAGGGACCCATGAGTTCTTGAGATGAACATATTTTGATATTCTTGTATAAACATAGTTAATTTGGAGGTGTAAACTTAATTTGTATCAATGAGGTATTGAACATGGGCCTATCTACTTCAATCATTTAATAATTAGAATAAATTGGATGTATAATTTTGTTATAGTTAGTTATATGGCTAATTAATGAACACTAGTGTTTACATGGTGTGTTGTGGATTGATAATGCATTTTATTGGGGTGAAGGCTTTTTGGAATAATACAGGTATGAAATTGATGGATATGAGTAGGACAAGTGTTAAATAGAAAGCTAAATAATTGTTGTTTACATAATGTGGGCAATCATAAGGTGTTGCCTCAAGTGATACCTATTTTTGAATCGACATGCATAGTTACATCTTCATGCTATTGGTATATATGTGAGTTTTACTTTTGACATGATAAATAATTTGCCAAATTAGCCACCTTTAACATGGATTAATACATAATCGGCTTCACCTCTAATATGAATGACAAAACCAGATAAAAAACCAAACAAATGACATTATGCATGAAATGTACATCATGCATTGAAAACAATGTCTTTCAAGCTAACTACATGCTCTAGGCTTGTTTTAATAACCTCAAGTGTTTCCTCTAATAATTGACAGACTATATTCCCTCCTTTCACTCTATGACAAGTTGGTAGCATAGGGAATTTACAAGCCAATACCAAATCACATCTGTGAATGCTATTTGAAAGTTGGAAAGGTATACGTAACTAAGCTCACCACGTCCCAACTTTTGGTAATAAATACCAACTTCAAATTTGTCGCCTCGTGAACAAGTAAATGTTTCTTACACAACATGTTTGGGCTTTTGAAATTGTAAAATATAGAAGTCAACATCTTCATCATTACCTTCTTCAATTGCAACCATGAAATTCTCACCAACCTAGAGAAAATGTCTTATAGACTTTCCATTAATTAGGCCATCCACTCCAAGATCTCCATCTTCCTCCATGTTTCCCTACACAAATTGTGTGTCTTTGGGTTGTAATTTGATAAGTGTCCATTGTTGGACATGACTTTGATTCCCACAATTGTGCCATTCACTTTCAAGACAAGTAGTACAAAAACAGGCAAAAGGCTTCACCATGAGCCTTGTTGGATCAAAAGGGCAAAAAATATGGATGGAATGGAATTCCCTTGATCTTGGAATATTGTCATAAGTATGTGGGTTGGACTTGCCAACCTACTTTAACTACACATTCCAAAAAAATCTAGGTACAATTGATCGAAAGGTGTCATATATAACTACGTGCTCAAAGGGTGTCATATGAAGTGGACATTGTGCTAGTGAGGAAATCAACACAATCTTTTGCATTTTGGAGCCTCTTAGATTACAGCATTGTTCCATCCTCAAAGCCCTTTTCCTTACAACACCTACACCATCCCATTCTCCTTTCTTGTGTCCTATGCTAAAAAAACTCTAGCTCATTTTGCACCCATTAGTGAGTCCTAGGTACCTACACACAGAATACATGGCTTTAGAGCCCTTAAACTAGCATGTGCACTTGCCTGACCATACCAAATGTTGGGTAGGTTTAATTCCCTGATGGGTGATTTCACAATATAGTGGTTCAATAATAGCAAAAATTACACGTTTTATAAGTCCATGCAAGATTTTTTTAAATGATTCAAATGGACATGGTTGTTACTTTTTAAAATATTATTATTCTAGTTTTTGAATAATACACGTTCAATCACCTACAAAGCTTTTTAAATCTATGTGAAAACTTGTATTTAATGTAACCAATGTCATTTTTTAATTTAAACGTCCTAAAAGGAAAACCCACAAAGTCTAAAGAAATAATGCCCCATCTAAATTTTTAAAAAAATATGCTTTTGGGACAAAGAAATTGAAAAAAAAATAAAATTTGCAACTCATATGGACTTATGAAAATATGTTTTAACCACTCAAAAGTCCCTAACTTTTCAAAAGTCCATTATTATATAATCAAACTACTTCAAGAGTTTAATTATGTACTTTCGATTTGTCGAATGTGCTAGCTACAAATTGTCTTTTAAAGGTTGTAGTAAACTATTGAGAAAGTCTTCATCAAACATATAAATCAATATCACATAGATTTTGTAGTCCTATAAGCGATTCCTTGTTGCTTAATATCCATTTTATACTCCATATTCTACATCAATGGACTTCATTTCTTTCTTCTAGACAACAAGGTACAAGTCCAAGTCTTGAGTTTGATAAGCCATGTCTAATGTCTTTTTCAAAATGGAGCAAAACAATTGAGAGCGGAAAACTTGTGAAGAAAACTCATAACATGGCAAAAGAACATTTTGTTATTGATAATGTGTGCATGAAAACTCATGGATAATGTGTACCCACTTTTCTAATAATTAGAACATGGTTTGCATTGGATTATAATAATTTCTTAACATGTGTAACAATAGCCACAAACTTGTTGGATTTTATGACAACGATAATTAGATTTTATACGGTAAATGGCATTGCTAGGTTCAATTAGATTTTATATGGAGAGTGGCATTGCTAGTAGGTTCATGATAGATATTCATAACATCGTACTTATCGATTTCTTGCATTCTTTTTTTACATTCTTACAATGATGCCCTTAATTATCTAACCTTTTGTAGGATACATTTGCAAATTGTGCATCATTTTTTCAGTGTGTTTTTAAAATAGTTGTTTCACAACAATGTTGTTAGAACGGTTGAAATATCTTTTGTCAAAAGATTTTTGTATTATATAGATAATTATTATATCTGACTACCTATGTATTGCTCATAAATTCATGTTACAACTATGTTTAACTTGTCTCCCATTAAAACAACTAGGATGACAACGACCATGAATGACATGGCAGTGCAAAATATGCTTCTGCTAATATATAACATTTTGCCACATAGGACATGTATGAAACAAGGGGGCATGATTTTTGATAAAGGCGCCAAAAACATATTTTTGCTTTAACACATGGGGCACCAACCTTGGGTAGATTTTTGTACTTACGTTTAATTGAACAAAGACATTGTTGTTGGATGTCCATGTGGCAAATCCATGTGCTAGTGATGATGTGTGAATTATTGTTGATGTGGTAGGAATATACTTTTGTCAAGGTATATTTTGACATGTCATCAAAATCAGTCAAAGAATATTCAAGTTGACATGGATGGAATATAATTGGAATATACCTTCTAGTTCTTGTTCATAGGTTCATGCTCTCGCTCACACACTCACCACAAAACAATCCCTAGGTCACATGTATGCATTCATCCTTTTAGGTCTAGTTTTCAATAATGTATTTTGTGAAAATAGGGGATTCTTTTGTCCTTCCTTCATGACATAAATCTTGCCAAGGGTGCCCCCATATGTTGAATGTTAATTTCATCAAGTTTTTGCCTTCACATTGTTTGTAAAAACTATTGCTGCAATTGTTATTGCTTGTTAACTTCATGGTTACAAGTATTTGTTGGATCCATGGCACCCCCAAATAGTTAGCAAATTTCAAGTTTGGCCTTTTTTTTTGGAAATGGTGGGTTTGCCACATTGGGTTCAATTTTAGCCCTAAAATCAATAACAAAAAAATGTTGCATGTTGAAAATGTGATATTAACATTTGATTCACAAGCTATTGGCCCAAGTTCAAGTACAACTATTATTGACATTGACATTAATGAGCCCGAGTTTAAGTTCCTTGATGTGTAGCCTTCCAAAAAAAGGAAACTCAAGTGGCAAGTCCAAAGGCATTTTTGCGACACTTGGGGTACCAAGTTCCCATGGGCAGAGGCTATGGGGGAAGATGGAAGAATGCAACATGTGTAGTGTAGGATTTGCATTGGTGTGGAGTAGAGGGAGAAGTTATTAGTTCCCAAGTTAGATAAGCTTTACAAACATAGTGGAAGAAGAAAATGTAGGCATGGAAAACTTGGGTTAAAGGTAGGTGAATATTACACTAGTTTTCATAGCCAACATGCAAAAAATGAATGCATCTATGGCATTATAGGTCCTAATTCTATCCTTGAGCAAGTGTAGAATGCAAAAAGGGTTGATAAAAAGAAAAAATACCTTTAATTTGTTAATGTTTTCCATCTTTTGCAACAAGGCAAGCCCCTAATAGATTATGGATGCATGCAAGGGTTTTGTCGATTTATTAAGGTTGAAAAGATTTTGAGGATCCATTGGACTAATTCCATTGGTTGGGAAATGGCAAGTACTTATTCAATTCCACTATTAAATTGTTGTTTTTTGTGCATTGTACCTAATGCACATTCTTGAAAATCTTTTTGAACCACCATCATTGTCATTAATATTTGGTTTGTGATTAGGGAATGGTAGACACTATGCATAATTTTTTTGGCTACAACTAGACATGCCATTCAAAATGCAAGATTTGAATCCTTAAGTTGTGATGAAATCACAACAATGGATAACCAAAGTTGGATATTAGTTCATTATTACGTGGTTCAAAATTGGCGCATGGTACCCATATTCTTGAATTTGTAGCAAGTCACTGAAGGAGGTGGGTTTGACAACTTACTTGCCATATTTGTGAATTTTATAGTTATTATGGTGAACTATCTAAAAGGGACTTGGCAATAGAATTGGTTTGTTTTGGTGTGGATGGTGCTATTGCCTTTTAGGGATTGAAAACGAGGGTGACAATGCAACTCATTGAAAAACATGCACCATTTGTCATTGGTATCCATTGCATGGCACATAGGTGCAACCTACCTATGTAATCTTTAATTTCTTCCCTACCATTGGTTGCAAAAGTTCAGGGCTTACTACAAGGCATGTATGTGTATTTTTCATTATCTTAAAAGGTAGTTGAAGCATGTGAAATTGGTAGAAGTATTACAAATTACAAACAAAAGGATTGAAAATCCTTCACAATGTTAAGACATGGAGTGGATTAATATGCTTGCACCCAACAAGCGTGTTTTAGCTTAATATAAAAGTCTTGTTGTCAAGATGGGTGATGATATGGCCAAGAATGCATTTGCCAAAAACAAGTATGAACTCTTGTGTGATTGTGACATTGTTTTGGGATTAACTTGTGTACTACCCATGTTAGAGGCAGTTCAAAGTTTATCCAAGCTACCTAGGGTAGAGATACCTTTGTTTACAACTTAGTGACCTCTATCATTTTGTGTATTGGTGTTCTAAATGCTATGTATGTAGACCCATTGAAGAGGTGTGATCACCCCTAATTTGCCACGTTCAATGAATTGGTGCAAAATGTGTGTGATGTTGTACACATGGTCTAGTATTTGGAGCCACAAATTAATGTTAAGTATGTAACATTTTAATTCAATGGTTGTTTAGTCATATTGCATAAGACATGTGCCATTACTAGTGTAGTGTTTATGGTGACTAAAGATAACTAGGAGATTGTTGTGCAATTTGTAAAAGATCAGTGTGTAGGTGTAGTTTTTGAGTTGATAAAAAACTTGCAAGGTGCTTCCCTACCCATGACCTCATGAATGCAATTGAGCTTATTTATCACCAATATTGGGCAGTAGTTGATGCAAAGGCCATTTTTGTTAAACACTTGGCAATTTTGAAAGCAAAATTTTTTGGGTGATGTTAAATCAAAATTTTTAAGGTGACCCTAAATCAAAAAGCCCAAATGTTACTTTGGTTGTTGGTGTGTTGGATGGTGCATTACTTGACCAACAAGCTTTTTTTTTACCATAACCATAAAGAACAATAGTCATGGTGCCTTGCATCTGCCACTTGATTACAACCCTACAACTAAGATGTGGGCATGATTGGTTACAATTGCCATTGTGGTTCATAAGTGGTTAAAGTTTTTGAAGCTAATGGAGATTGCCATTGTCATGATTATAGGCAATGTGGAAGATGAGAGGACTTTTTCCATAGTCAATTTCATGAAATCTAGGTTTCTCAACCATTTGGCCACACACTTGGACTTGGTGGTTCAGATGTATGTGCAAAAGTTTTATAGGTTGGAAACTTTCCTCTTCTACATAACAATAAAAAATGGGGAAAGGAGAAGTTGTAGTTGGAGAAAAATAGGTGGTTAGAAATATGGCATTAGTGATGGTTTACTAGTGTGTAGTATTGCTAGTTTTGTGTAGCATTAACAAGAAAAAAATATGGTTTTTTGTACAAACATTTTGCAAGTGCAAGGTTAGGGTATTTTTGTACCACATTTATAGTGTCTATGCCTCGATTTTAAGGCAATGTGGGGTGGGGAAATTAGTAATCCCTAAGGTTGGATTTTATTCTAATCACCTAATTGTGCAATCATGACATTTTCTTTTGGTTCTTGTCATATGATTATTTTTTGGATGTGATTTTTAATTTTTGTGCGTGAAATGTTTGGGTTTTTATAGTTGAGGTTGTTTATTTTGAAATAAAATTTGACATAATAAATTCAACGCATCATAATACAATTGAATTAACAAATTGCATTTATTGTTGGCATTCTACAACAAATGTCACCAGTAGAAAACACCCCCTTTTGCAACTACATTTTCAACTATTGTTCAACTATAAACAAAGTAAAAAACTACACATATAGTTGCAATTTATTTTTTGTAACTGCTAACTAGTAATGTCGAAAAGTAGAAGTTGAGAGTGAAATTACAATTGAAAGTGTATGCCATGTGTCAACACTACAACAATAGCCACTATGTGCCATTACTTACCAGTTTAGTTGAAAATTGTTCCCAATATAGTTGAAGGATGTTGTCAACTGCATTTGACTAATGGATGAACTTCATCTATTAACTAAACATGACATCAACTAAAAATATAATTACAATTTCAATTAGGTTGCAACTATGTAAGTTGAAACATTTCAACTATGTTGCAACTATGTAAATTGAACATTTGGCTAGTGGTTTGGTGACACATGGCACATTAGCAATGTTAACATGTGGCACATTCAGAAAATGTGGGGTCAATGCATAGTTAAATGACACATGGCATGTTCACAAATTTTGGGGTCAACAAATAGTTAAATGACAGGTGGCACATCCACATCAAAAATTTAGGCCACATGGTGCCTAAGAATAAGTTAGCTCTAAACTTAGGCACCTAGGTTAAACCTAAACATAGGCCATTTAATCTAGATTTAAATTAAGGCTAAATCTAAACATCTATGTTAAGCCTAGACCTAAACCACATTGCAATTAATAAATGAAGTCCTATTTCATTTGGTTTAACTTTTAAGGTTGAACCTTTTTTATTGGTTCATCTCAAATGGTTATTAAAATTTCATGTTTATTGTGTTTTCTAATAATCCTAGTGCACTCATTTATATAATTTGGATTCATGGAATGGAAACCAAACAATATGAAATAAAAGTTTTAGTTGTAACTTAGGGAAAACACACTTATCACCGAACACTTAACGATATTGGATCATTATGACTCTCTTGTCCATGGTCTGTTCCTTTTGAAACTTAAAACAATTTTGTAATCCTCCACCTGGCATATCAAAATCTGAAAAAAATGCTATAATCTAATGGAAAATGAACAAGATATGCCCTTTTAAAATGAAGGGGGTTGTGCTTTGGATTTTTTCATGCGTCCAATATGATTTTGAAGTTTCAGCTCTTCAATTATTATTATTTTTATTTTTGATTTAAAACAAGTTTTATGGATTTTGAGATAGTGCATTTGTAGCCTTTGAAATCGTTCAAAATGAATGAGAAATGAGCAAGATATAGTTGTTAGAAGTAAAGGGTGTCTAGAGACAAAATTTGAAACAAAATATCATTCTTTCTCTTCCTACGTTCTCTATTTTGTTCCTTTCATTTTGAAGTTCAAAAAACATTTGTAGCTCTTTGTTTTACGCTTCCAATGACATAAAAACATTCAATTTGACATTAAAATGAGGGAAAACTTGAAAGTGTTCCGTGATAGAGTATCATTTGCTTTCTACCTTAGTTATAACCTAGTTGCAATTTAATTGCAATTCATCAAATAGTTATAATCTAGTTGTACAAGTTAGTCTAAGCTTAGTTGGGTTTGGACCTAACTAATAATCTACCTAACCTAGGTCTAGGTACTTACTTTAATTATTTATAGTAATTATTCATCAACTATTTTTAACTATATAGTTGTATAATTAAGTAACTAAACATATTATCATCATTTATTAAATAATATGGTGATTAGTTTTTTTTTTGAAAAATCAGCAATTAAATTTATTTATTTATTCAATAATTAATTATCACTGATTTTTTTAAAAATTCGAGATTCATTATAAATTCTTATTAACATTTCATTAAAAAAAAACTCAAATACAAATATTCAATAATAGATTTTATATGATTATAATGTTGTGATAATTAATAATTAACTACAATTACAACAATAACATTAATAATAATATTGTAACTAGTAATTAGGTTAGGTTGGTTATTTAATTATTTTTATTCGTATTTTTATCTAACTTGTTGGAACTATTAAATGACCTAGTATAGTAAATATTAAATAAGAAAAAATATTTTATAGTATAGTAGTGTTAAATGAAAATAATTTCTGAAATTATATGATAATTTATTAATTATATTTACTAATTATTATAATTATAATTATTATTTAATCATAAATAAATAAATAAATAAATATAATAGATGAAAAAATTACAGATGTATTGAACATATTTTTTAAAAAAACCTAAATATCCTTACTTGATATGTTGTAAACTAAAAGTGAATTTACATAAAAATTATAAATAATGCATGTATTGAACATAACATTATTAAGTTGACTTATATTTCAGAATTTCCTTAAAATTTATTTTCAAATCAAAGTGTTATATTTATATGCACAAAAAAATTCATCATACATGTCATCATTCATGGATACAAAAAAATTTGCATGTACCTTAATAATTAATGAATTTTTATTGTAATTTTTAAAGTATTTTAAGACATCATATGTATAAAAATGAATAAACATTAAAGTTCCAAAAAAATATGAATTATGTATCATTACTTGATTTGTTGTAAATTAACATTTGATTTACAAATAAATAATAAATTACATATATTGAACTTACATTATTACGAATTCATATTTCAAAATTTCCTTAAAATTTATTTTTAAACTAAATGTTTATATTTATATGCACAAAAAAAATTTGCATCGTACATAAACATTCATTTCCACAAATATAATTTACATGTAGTTTAATGTTTAATGAATTTTTATTGCAATTTAAAGAAAATATTGAGATATCATGTCTATAAAAATGAATAAACATTACATTTCCACAGAAAAATTAATTATGTATCATTATTTGATATGTTGTAAACTAGAATCCAATTTACATATAAATAATAATTAGGTGTACTGAACATGCATTATTACAAATTTATATTTCAGAATTCTCTTAAATTTCCTTCAATCAAATTTTATTATTTGTGTGTACAAAAAATATTTGCATCATACATAAACATTCATTTTATACAAAGATAATTTACACATAGTTTAATCTATTAATGAAGGTAAATAATTTGTTTTGTTTTATTCTATCATGTTGAAATTTCCTAAACAAAATTACTTCATATAATGCTATTGATATTTTTGAAAACCTAACAATGAATAGGGGTGCATTGACTTGGGTTGAAATGTTTTGGAGCTACAATGCAAAGGTTATTGATTATTGAACCATTTTCTTAATAAACATGAATGAAATCATAAATATATTTTTTATTTGAATCCAAAGGTGTAGTTGGTGTTGTTGAAAAATAATCACTAAGTTAGATTTAAACAAATTTATTTTTTAATTTTCATATTTAAGGTGTGGGAGATATTAAAATTTGAATGAATTTTGTTGGTGAAAATTCAAACAAATTACAACAATTTGGGTTTATAAGGGAAAATGAGTTAAGTGTGTTCACATTTGGGGCCAACAACACATTTTACTTTATTTATCCATGAAGGAAGGTAGTTTGTTTTGTTTTGTCATAATGATATCTCTCAAACCATGGTGTCTTAGGTTATGTTATGGAACTTGTCATCAAAAAGTTTTCAATGAATCAAGGTGCAACGATTTGGTTTAAAATCTTTGGAGCTACAATGTGGAATCTATTGATTATTGAACCATTTTTTCATTGAATTTAAAAAAAACCAAGATTGAAAACTATATTGGAATTTGGGGGCGTTCTTGGTGTTATTGGAAAGCCCTCACCAAGTTCAATTTAATAAAGTTGATTTCATAATTTTGAGACCTAAATTGTGAACAATATTATTGAATTTTTGGTGGGTATGTATTGTTGTTGGAAATTCAAACAAATTGCAAAAAGGAGTTTGGAAGGAAAATTCAATTGAATGCATTCAAACTTGGGCCAATGACATAGGGTACATTAGTGTTTAATGAATAATATCATAATTTTAAACAAATATTGACTTATCATGTGTCTAAAAATGAATAAACATTATAGTTGCACAATAATATTAATTATGTATCATTACTTGATATGTTGTAATGATTTACATAAAAATAATAAATTACATGTGTATTAAACATAAACATTAGTTCTAACATATTTAAAAAATTTTCTTAAACTTTATTTTCAAAATAAAGTTTAATATTTTATATGCACAAAAAAAACCGTTCATTTATACAAATAAAATTTACATGTAATTTAATGTTATCATAATTTTAAATAAATATTACAATATTATATGTATAAAATTAAAGTTGCCTATTGGTTGTTTAACCTAGCTGAAAAAGATAGTTGCAAACAAGACCATATTTCATCCATCCTTTGGTACATTTTATCATCCAAAATAGTTGAACATTAGTCAATGTTTTGACTGTGTGCCAACGAAAGAACCTTAGATGCCAAGATTATTTAAAAAATAACCCTTTAGTTGAAACATGCTTCACATTGTTTACCAACATAGTGTGTAGATCCTCTTCCACTTTAATCAAGGAGTATCTTTAAATGGATTGGGGTTCAACCCCTCTGGAAGAGTTCCTTTTAAATCATTTCATATGGTGTGTTTTTTTGCTATTTTGGTGTATACTAATGTTGGTATTTGAAAATATTAGTGTTTGCAGTCATATTAACATGCACCAAAAGTAGTCATAACCACTACTTAATTTTTTGAAAATTTGATCATAAGAAAATAAAAAAATAAAAAAAGATTATAAAAAAAATGTTATTGTGAATATATTATGTACATGTCATAAAAATTTGGAATCAATCTAAAGAGTGAAAAATACGTATAAGGACTTTTAACCTCTTGTAACTAGTGTTTAAAAGCTGCATAAAAATAGTTTAAAACAGTTTTGACACTAAAAGCACAATTTGAAAATATTTTTTAATGACATATTTTTAAATATTTTTTAATATACACCTTAACATAATAATATTAAGAAAAATTTAAAGATTTTTAATATTTTTTTGAAAGATGTATTAAAAATATTCCAAGAAGATTTTAAGAATAAAACAATGGTCTAAGGGGGCACGTGTGGCTCCTAATAGAGTGGTTGGACCCTAGTATTTGTAGTTTTGGTTATAAATTGTGCACAACTATGTAGCACAATTTTCATCTTTCCTTGTACATAAGTTGCATGTTTATAGTCTTGATGTTCATTGGTGTAGCACATTTTTTGTCATGCAAATTTTATTAGTAGCACTCTCCTTGCTTGTGTTTTTGATTAGTTCACATAGGAACCTTCATGCTATGAACATTCATGTTGCCAACAAAATATTACTTGCAAAATAATCTTTGGCCAACATTTCACACATCTTATACTACTATAGCCAACTGTCATACATTTTGTTAAACTTCCTTGCCACATGTTTCAATAAACAAAGGTAGGAAAATGCCAATGATGCCCTATCAAAAAAATGAAAAAAAAAACACAAATTGGCACCCAAATTTTGAAAAACAATAATAACCCACCTGGAAGTTATGAGAAAAAAAACCTACCAACATTAGATTCATGTTTTATCTCTTGCCAAAAGGACTAGAGTGAATTGACAACCATTAGTGTAGCATGAGTAAACAAGAAAAATAATTTTTCAATAAATAGTCTTGCGGCATGGCAATGAAAAATCATAAATTAATTTTTTCCTATGTTATTTTTCAAAAGGGATAATATTACAATCTAGGTGTAACAAAAAAGAAGGGCATAACATCTTCACTTGTTAAAATGCTTGAAGTTTGCCATAAGCACTCATCCTTAAGAATAGAATGAAAAAACTTTAAATTTGAAGCTCATCTTTGGAATAGAAACACATTATGATATGTGGAGCAAACTATCAAATTTGACCTAAGAACATCAAATGGATAAGGTCAATCTAAATCTCCTTTCAATTGGACTATTGGAGTCTTATGATGTGGCAATCATTTAAACATCTATAGACAATCCTTGTTCACCTTCTATTAGATCCCAAGAAAAAATGTATGTTGCATTCCCTATAACTAGAGCAAAGAGGATACTAATAGACACGGGTCCTAAGCAACTAGATCCTTGAAAATGATTAGCAATTGGCACCTCAAAAAAATTTAGTAGCCCAAAACTATGCCTAAAGCTCCCATAAAACTAGGTACTTGATCCCCAACTCTTCACAAAAAAAACATTGCCAACAAATTGGGATGAACATAACTTAGACAAAAATTGCCACAAATAGATTAGCCCCTTCTTGATCCCCTAGAGCTTGTCATTAGTTCCATTGATGTTCCTAAACCTAATTATACCCATCTACCCTACGTCTCCTCCTTTGCATAATGAAAATTAAAAAAATTGTTGCATGAGCAAAAAGATCCTCACATGAAGGTTTTCCTCCTTTGGATGTGCTAAAGCAAAAACACACTTAATCACTCCCAACAAACTCATTTGTGACCTTCAAAACCTCTATTGAGTTGGAAATTTGGTACTTATCTTCTCCACATTCTACCTCTTATGCTTCCTTCCATCATTCCATCTCTAGCTCCGAAGTCCTTGCAACCACACACACACATCAAAATAAAATAATAGCTAAGTTTTATTCCAAAAGCTTCACTCCTTAATAACACACACCATTGCCACCACAACTTTCACAAATTGCATCCCACTCAAGTGAATGATAAACAACAAAATACAAGTTGATTGTTGGCGCATAGACAAAGATAGATAATCCAATGTTCACACTATGAACCCTATAAATAAATAGAATTATTTCAAGGCCACATGGGTATCTTATGAAATTGAAGAGAGCAATAGTGAATTGCATGTGAGGTGCGAGAGTGATAATACAAATGCAAAAAGAAATTGTGGATCACATGTAGGGTAAAATCCAAGGAGGCAAGAGCCAAATGCAAGCCTCATTTGGTAGCGTTATTGCCTGCTTTACATTTTGGTATCGACTTTATGTTTTTTCATAAAGCACATTGTGAACACAGAGTGTCCACTTATGGGGTGGAGGAATATTTGTGCAATAGCGTACCCTCCAGTTACACTACAATAAATCTAAGAGGTTTTTAGTTTTTACATTATATGAACTCCTCCCCAGGTTACTAGAGATAGAGAATTTCTGCTAATGTTTTTGGTCATACGGTAAACCTGCCCCCACAGGTTGCTGGGGATGAAAATTTTCTGTGAGTGCTTTTACACTGGGTAAGAAATATCCCTGGTGGCAATAATGGCTGAAACTTGTGAAGCCCGTTCCTTGCGTGGGTAGGTCGCTAGCTTGCATTAGAACACAATCCACCTCAAGCTTACATGCTGTGTATCTTGCCTAGGTTAAGTACTGAGCGCTGTTCACCTGGCAACCGTGGTGAACCCAGTAGGGCCAGCTGCCACCTCTGCGAGAGGTGCCAGTTGGTTCTGTCAAGGCTCTTCCACATAACAAGTGTTGTGTCATTGATTCACATTGCAAGTGAAAGTGTTATAACCGAAAGTGGAACCGGCTGTTGACTATTGGCTGACCTTCCAAGAAAGAAACACGAAACAACCAAAAAAAAAGTGACACGAAACAACATAAAAAAACTAATTGAATACGAACCCAAAACCGGTTCTAGTACCTTGGCTTACTAGTAAATTCCAAGTTAAGAAAAGTTTATTCATTGAAGCAAAGAAGGCCATGTCGACAATTAATTCAATGAACCTGGACTTAAAAGAGGCCCCAGTAGCGTGCCTTGGTAGCTAGTTGCAGACCACAGTACGACAAAGACGAAATTCAATTGTATTAAATGCGGTGATAAAGGGGTTGCAGAATTACACTATAGAATACAGTGTAGAATTGGCAAGATTTGAAAAATTGTGTGGGAATGGTTCGTCCAGCGCGGAATTGGAACGAGTCGTTTGGAATCATTCCATGCGTTTTTTCCTGAGTCCGTTTGGACTGCACCAACTGATATGTCTGCGTCGGTAGTTAGCGCGAATGGAGAATTATGCATGGTGATGATATATTCTCGAAGGCGTGGAAGGAATCCAGTTCGAGTCCTTGAAGGTTGATTGATTGTGGCAGTCATGCTATTTCCGTTTGAAATTAGTACCCATCTTCTAAAACGAAGCGTAGTGTTTTGTTTTCCAAAGTACCCCAATGATCTTCGATAAGCAAGCAAGCAAGCCAGCAAGCGGCCCATTTTTTCATTTAGTACCCCATCTCCGAAAAGGAAGCGGCATTTTGGAAATTTGAAGATTGGAAACGGCACTCTGTCAGTCTGGTAATTTATACGCAGCTGTTAGAAATTAGGCATGGGTCGCTGCTGGGAATTGGCGAGGCAAGTGGTGACCAGCAGGTGGTTTGTAGTAGCCGTAGGAATCTGGATCCAAAGCACTGGAGGGACATCCTACTGTTTTGGGATCTACTCACAAAGCCTGAAGATTGCGATGGGTTACGACCAGGAGACTTTGAACACGATCGCAGTATTCAAGACCTTGGGAGCGTCTGTTGGTATAGTGTCGGGCTTGGTGTACGATGTTGCGCCGCCATGGTTGGTGCTCGCTATTGGTGCTGTGCAGAGCGTGTTTGGGTATCTCATGATGTGGCTTGCCGTCACTGCTCGGATCGCTCCTCCTCCTCTCTGGCAAATGTGCGCCTTCATGTGTGTTGCCACCAACAGTGCCACTTTCTTCACCACAGCGGTAGTGGTCACTTGTGTCAAGAACTTCCCGAACAACAGGGGTATGGTCATTGGCCTTATGAAGGTGCATCTTATTTTCTCTTCTTTTCAGTAATTATTTTTGTTGCCACCAGCTGATTGATGAAACCCATTACATCCCTTTCATTAAGAACAAGTTCCTTGTATGATTTTGAGTGTGCATATTCCTGGCTGGAGTTCTTGCAGGGGTTTGTCGGACTGGGGGCTGCCATAATGACACAGCTATTCTATGGTCTTCACCCCAGTGACCCGAAGTCTTTTCTACTGATGGCCGCATGTCTGCCAGCTTCGGTGTCCCTGCTATTCATGGCAGTCATCAGGCCCATACCTGCCAGTGAACGAGATCTGGTGCAAGATCAGGAAGCTGGAGGGAACTTCAAGCTATTCTCTTTGGTTTCAATCCTATTGGCAGTGTATCTCATGGGGGTGATCATACTGCAGAACGTTGTATTAATAGGCAGCTCTGCTGTGAGCCTGGTGATATGTGTTGTCATTCTTTTTCTTCTTCTTCTCCACTTTGGAGTTGTTATCAATTTTGAGATCAAAACCTATAATGACCAGCTCAGACTTAAGGAGCCTCTGCTTAATGTCCATGAAAGCTGGAGATCAAACTCATTTCCTGGTTCACCATTTGGGCCAGAAGTGGATCAAGAGTTTTCAGTAGCAGACTTGACAGACTGCTACAACCATTCGGGAGATGGTGACATTCAATCCTGCAACAGGAGGCACAATAACTCAATTCCAGGATCTGTGAAACAACCTTCTCCATCAGAAGCTGGCGTAACAAGTAAGTTACTATCCCTTCAGGATATCCTGCCACACAGACAATCAAGCAACATCATCTAGAGTCACTGTGAAACAGATTCCAGCTTGTTTCTAGTAGTTCTGAGATGTTAGTCCAACCCAAGTTGTGAACAGAGAAGGTAGATCAGGTTATGTAATGGACTTACAATCAGGTGATCAATTGGAGGTGTTTGGTAGTTCAATACATCCTCATACTACAGGCTCTCTAATATGGCAAGATTAATTGTTCTACCATGGATGGCATTCTATGAGCTCTAACTGCCAACAGTTGAATAGTTGAATAGTTTTGAACATCTGACAATATAGCTGCAATGGTCAGCCCTAAATCTGACACAAATTGCAATGAATGATTTGCATAAACCCTAATTTTCAGAAACTGATTGAAGGACCTGATGAAAGTTTGGTGAGGCACTTCCTCCTTACTACTGATCTCTCCTCTGTGTCTCCTTTGATAGGTATATCAAGAGCTGTGTAAGTGATTTCACCAGATTGTGATAGTCCCAATAATAGACAGTTGACGTTGCTTTTGCAGGTGCAGAATATTCCAGGAAAGCTCCACAGAGAGGGGAAGAGCATACAGTGATGGAGGCTTTTGTGTCATTTGACTTCTGGTTACTGCTAATGATCATGATATGTTCCATGGGCTCAGGGACAACTGCCATGGATAACATGGGTCAAATTGGGTTGTCCTTGGGATACACACAAGTTCAAATCAGCACTCTTGTTTCATTACTCAGCATCTGGAACTTTCTTGGTCGGTTTGGAGGAGGGTATATTTCAGAGCTTGTCCTCCATTCCAAAGACATTCCAAGAACGTTTTGCCTCGCACTCTCACTGGTGAGTCTTTGACTCAATGTTTTGTATGTTGTAGTTTGTTTCATGGAATCTGAAACACTGAACACACACCAAACTTCAGATGATTTAAACCCCTGGAGGTGCCTGACACTAAATATATTGTGCAGGCTATTCTGTGTGGGGGACATCTTGTAATGGCATCTGCCTTTCCAGGCTCACTTTATGTAGGCTCCATCATTGTGGGTTTATGCTATGGAGCCCAATGGACACTCATGCCTGCAATAACCTCTGAAATTTTCGGTTTTAGCCACTTTGGGACATTGTTCAACACCTTAGGAGTGGCAAGTCCAGTTGGTGCATATGTCTTGTCAGTAAAGGTTGCAGGATACCTTTATGACATTGAAGCAAAGAAGGAGCATGATGTGCAGCAGATGGAGAGGAGAGTTATAATGGGCATTGGAGACCCTGGGCCTCTGCTATGTCATGGAGCTCACTGCTTCCGCCTCACTTTCATCATCCTTGCATGTGTGTGTCTTTTTGGGTGTTTCATCAGTTGGTTCCTGTTGATCCGAACAAGACATCTCTACCATCACATACATCAAAAGTTGCAAAGTGTAAATCATGTACAATCACTTCCTTGATTTGGAAAGGTAGCGTTTTCCAATTTTGGTTGGGTCACAAGTTTAACTACCCATTTGTAGCATCCTTCACACCTGTAGGTAGGTTTAGGGCTTAGGGGCTAGGGTTTAGGATTTAGGGTAGGTTTGGTTGGAAAACAATGTAATTTTCTTGCTGGTTAAGACCATTGGAGATTATTTTATTATTATGTTTTAGATGGCTTGTCTGGTAGTTTTAGTATGGCAGGTGAAGTCACTAGGACTATCTCATCTTTAAACCCTGGCACAATTGATGAGAAGGGCTAAGTTTTGCCACCTTCAGATGAAAGCAAATTGATGTTTTTCCAAGTAAAGGTGGTACCAACTCATTATGTCCAACAGTATAGGCAATAACTTGCTGGTCAGTACGATACTGACCTATCTCAGGTGCAAACAGAAGACAACAATGGATGGTGGAGTGATCTGACTATGTGACAGGGTCTTTTTGTGTGTGTGTTAAGGTGTCAAGGTAAAGGCATTCCAAAAATAAGGGGCCTAGGATAAGGTGGTGGTAGGTGTAAGGGGTGCTCCTGAAGGCATAAGGTGTGCCTCCTGTTTTTTAGGAGGCATTAGATTTCATATGCAGTCCACTACTGTTCCATGTGCGAAAAGAGTGGTCTCAAAGGAATGAGTGGGACAAGTTTTGCCCAATTTGTGTCTTCTCCAGGTCAAGCTTGTAAATGTCCCCAGCTGTGGAATCAATACTGACTTCAAAATTCCTTCAAGTTCACAACATGGCATACAGGCAACAAATGCTGTGGTTACCTGATGTTCAGTTGCTCTTAGATCCAAGTTTTTGAAATAAGACATTCTGACTAGCTGTGCCTCTTCTGGATGCTCCACACAAGACCATATTTCAGCTATAATTTTTGCTGCAGATTGCAAGATGAACTTTTGCTACTTAGTATCTGACAAAGTACCCTTGGTGTGACTGCCATCAACCACTCGTGGGAAAACAATGAATAACACTTCCATTTAAGTACTCACATTGATAATATATATTTTCAAATACGAGTTTGTATCTGAAATGAAAAATTGGATAAATCAGTGATGTTGAATCAATTAAATATGTTGGGATGTGAGATTGAGAACATCAGTCTCTCATGAATCATGCAAGTATAGGCAATCAAAATCATGGAATGTTTTCAAACTGTAAATAACTTGCAAGAAATTCACTTTGTGTTTCTACTGGGTTTTATATCTTTGAACAAGTCAATAACAGTCCAGTGCTTGTTACAATCTCTAATGCACTTCAAAAGGAAAATTCTAAAAATTGCACACCTTCCATTTACCCACTACCTTTTGTCAATGCTCCAAACCAAGTAATTTTTTCTCTTTTCTTTTACTCATCAGTTTTTTTGCTTACTTTCTGAATCAGTTAAATTAAACTGAAATTTCCAAAAAAGCACATGGCAAGCATAACCAGGAGGAAAAATTTCTTGCATTTCCCTTTTGTATCCAAGTAAGAAACCAAATGCAAAGAAGGGCTTCAAAAGTTTGAGCGCACTTGGACAAAGGCTGTTTGTATAGCCCTTAGTTAAATGGATGAAGTTCATTAGCATGTCATCACATTGCTGATCATGCATACAGTCATGGATGAATGAATGGTGTTGGACAAAGAAGATGAGAAATACCTTTCATATGAAAGGTAGCACATATTTATTGCATGAAATGAGTTTTTATTAGGGTTTATTTGTCACCAAATTCAAAGCTTTTTCATGTTGGCGGCATTTACACCTCCAATGAATGTTTCTAGAGTCTCGACTATTGCGTTTCAAAATCAAACTCATTTGCTACATATGGACGAAAGCCCAGCTGATCTAGTAGTGAATGACAAAGGGGCAAATTTTCCTTCTTTTCTTCCCCATCTTTCATGTCATGATGAAATTGGGAGGAAGAAATAACCCTTTGTTTCATCTCTCCTAAGATCCTTCAAAATGTAGATGGAACAGTTCAAGGATTTCCTACAATATGTCATACTGTTCCTGGTCATTTTATCTCCTGTACACCAGGCAGGGGCAGCTCAATGTTTCATAATTGAGTGTTTTCAAATGGCCTGCAATTTTATGTACACATACATGTTTACACTTTTGCCTGTGAGGTGATAATATCCAGCACATATAGTCACAAGATTGTGATTATGAATGAATGCTTCAGACTATTTCTCCTTCAAATTGACATGTTCTATTGTACATAGTTTCACTGTACATACTAACCAGAGACCTGTGTACAAAGCTGGGAAAGACTGAAATAAGTGGTAGGTAAGGCCCACTGATGGGGGCATCGCCAGAGTAAGGCACCCACCCAAGGCAGCAGCACCTTATTCTGGTAACACCCCTGTCCATGGCCTTACTATGTGAACCTGTCATGCCGAGGTCTGACAGTCAAGATCCTTTCATTGCACCCAGAAAAAAACAGCATGCACTTACGAAGTGTAAGAGCCCACCCAGAAACCTCCCCATGTCAGGAGGAGTCTTACGGATTTAAGGCGCCTCCCAAAACACAGAATTCTCTGACAGGTCATTATGGTATAGAATTCAAGCACCTTGTGTTTATGGAAAATTTTGGTATCTCGAACCTCTAGGCACAGTTTGTTTAGGATACTACAACCTGGGTGCCAGAGGACCAGATTCTCTTCTGCATCTTATTATGTTCTCCTGTTCATCCTTGTTTGCAGCATCCATGAGATTTATTGCACTTCCTGGTCCTTCATGGCCTTGCCTTCAGATGCATCGGTTTTGTTAAGTAAACCGAGGCCTTACCTCTTTGTATGCACATCTTCAGAGTAGGGTGGAACTACTGCCATTTGCAAGTGTTATCATGCTGCAGATGGGAAATGCATATTTCTTTATATCATTTACCAGGATCACTTTTTCATTGACTCGTTTGATTCTTTGAGGGCATTGTGGGTGACAGAGGTGTTGCTGTACTTGCTTTCACAGAGGCAAGGTGTTGGACCTTACCTCTCTCAAATTGAACCACTGTTTCATATCCAATGCTGATCTGCATCTGACCTCTGAGTTGCCCCTCTTTCTGACATGCCTACTTGAATCTGCAAATTCTCATGCTGACTTTGCATATGTGTCTTTTGTTGTTGGAAGGCTTGTTTGAACCTAATGATCCAATGATTCAGAATTAGCGTGTTGCCTCTATATGGAGTGTTTTTTCATTTGGCAGAGCTAGAGTTTCTAGGGTTAGACCGGCACTTTGAACTGCATCTCCAATAAAAATCAGCTTTGTCGATTATAAGAAAGTTGTCATTGGAATCAATGACAACAATCAAACCAAGCTTGAAGCAACCATCCTATGTACTATGCACACAATTGCAAGGATTCAAAGAGAATGGAGACAAATGAAGCAAGGCCATCCAGGCTCAGGCGGGTTTTGTTTTCTCTCCAAACATGAAATAGTTATAAGAAAGCTAATGATCATGATTGCCACAATGCTGTTAAACAGAAGTTAGAACAAGTGGCTCATCTGGTTTTTTCCTTTGTAGCAAGTCCACATCAGCAACAGTTAAAATTGGAAATGTTCCATGAAGTCCCCCCAAGAATGAACTCATAGTTCAGAGTAGCATTTGGTGAACATTCCTCAAAGTATGAGACCAAATGAAAACTACATCCTTCTGTTGTCTCTCCCTTGCATGCTTCAATAAATACTTCAATCACAGTAAGGGTGTAATTTATCTATGAAGGAAGGTAGTTTGTTTTGTTTTGTTTGTTTGTCACATGGAGATCTCCCAAGCCGCGGCGCCTCTTGCAACGCTCTTGGTATTGTCGAAAAACCGTCGATGAGTAGGGGTGCACCGAGTTGGTTTCGTAATGTTTCAACTTCCGGTGAAGTTCTTGAATATTGAACAATTTTTCAATGAAAGTTCATTTGAATCATTTATAGGAGAATTTGGGCACGCTCTTCATATTGTTGCACAGGCCAGGGTGATGAAATGGGATTTCTTGGAGGTGATTTGGAAATTTTTAGACCTAAGGTGTGAGAGATATTGAATTTTGAGTTATTTTTGTTAAACGGAATTCAATTAAATTATAAAAGCACTGGACTGAAAACAGCTGCAAATTACCCAAGCTTGAAAGTATTCATTGACAACCATATAAAAATTTAAAGTATCTTTCCCCAACAGCACCAACTAAAATCACAAAACAATTGTACATGAACAGAAAGAGGGAAATCCTCAAAGTATCCTATTAAAGTAGAGCAAGAAAAATGAGCACATGTCTGAAATACACATGATAGAATCAATGCACCAATTTTTTGTACAGCCCAGGGAAATAATATGATAAAACTCTTATAAATACTTCCATCTTCTCAGTGCATTGCAAGAATAATAGTGCAGACAAACATGTCTTGCAAAAATAAAGAAATGAGGTAGAGAAAGGACTAAGCTTCGGATGATTAGCACAAGACTTCAATGGTAGAAAACATCAGAGACCATAATGTTCTTAGAAGTAGGTCATGACAAATTATAAAGCCTGTAATTGCTACCACATTTACATCTCTGATTTCCTTCCTAAAAAACTTGGACAAAAAATTTAGTGTAAAGGTCCCATGTCTGTCTGGCATAAATCTATTTGGGGATTCCTTATTTGACATGCATGCCCCAGTTAGGTGTATCACAATATTAAGGTGTCTACTGTATCACAATATGAGGTTGAACCTGTTAGGTATCACTCTACATCCATAACCTGCTCAGCACATGGATGCATCACAGAATATTGTTTGTGGATATGAATCACTAACCTAGCTTTACATCCATAACCTGCTGAGCATGTGGATGTCTCACAACACCAATATGCAGGTTGTGTCGAGTAACCAACCAGCTCTCACGGATTACCTAGTCGTTTGAATGCTAGTAATTAGAAGCTAGTCACATTGGAGTTATCACATTAAATATATATACAATTTGTCAAAAAGGCAATTAGGGTCTCCCCTTGTGCATTTAAATATTCGTTCTCTGAAAGTATGATGACTACTACAAATAGAAACAGTTTTCCAACATTGAGAGTGTTAGAAATTAGCCTTCATGAATTCATATGAATTGCAGAAGTACCCAAACCTTTTAAAACACTTTGATAGATTAATGATGAACCAGAATTAGTGTAGTGTGTCCACCAAGCTCCATTCTCAGTTCATAGAACTCCATGAAACTTGTAATTTTGACAGACCTGGTATTAGGGTCATGGAGACATGTATTTGTATAACTATACTTCTTTTCATTTTTGCTTCAGAGTACACACAATACATTAAACCATAGAGCGGAAGGCACAAGACTCGTCAACTAGACTACCATGCTCTAGTTCACAACTACATACACCACACTGTTATATATATACGACACACAAACTAGACATTGATCAGAAGCTTGAAGATACATGACTGTCTCTGGTCTTATTTATGTAGATTCTCTCCTAGCTCCCATTTTTTGCCTAGAAACATTCATAACAACAGTTTGCAGCCCCTGTAGAACGTGATTCAGATCTAGTTTATATAACTTGAATTCTGCATCTTTCAGCAATCACAAAGCAGCATTTTTATGACTTCGTTGCCACCCAAAGAAGCTTGGACTTTTTTAGCTCGTGCAGCAATGAAGAGATCAGCTGCTTGAAATGATTGGGATATTCAACCAGCAGCCAGTACTCTGTTTGGATCCAAATGAGGTCATGCTGGATTTTCCAGTGGCAGGCCTCAGCTCCACGAGGAATATCCAAAGCTGCAAATGCAGGGTGCTCAGAGGCCCACAATGTTGTGTCCATGTGACAGGAACTAAGGTTGTGCAAGCTGCCTTGGGAGCTTCAGATGGTTCTATTACTCATGATGTTGTGGCAGACGACTATGTTCTTGCCCTCCCCCAAGCTTCTCTTTTTGAAGCTCAGGATCTTAACTGGTGCCTTTGTTGTTGGAGCTGAAGTAGGGGCTTCTCCATTAGACAGAACTTCCACTTTGTCACCCACCTCTGAGGCAACAAAGGCAGCCATTGCTTCTACTGAAGTTGGGCAAGCTCTCTGTTCACCAGGCAAGGCAGGGCTTTAGCAAAGGTAAGTTGCAGTCGCCGTGATGGCTGCCATTCTTGTGTTCTTGCCAATGTTGATTGCAGCGAGTAGCTCTGGCAAGTTGGCTGTTGTTAGAGCAGGAAAGGTCTCAGCGACATTATTGGGTTCGAAAGTTCCAAGAGGGATCGGATTGAAGAGGTTGTCTGCCAAGTGCATATACTCTCCATTCTCAAGCTGTTCTTCAAGAAAGAAATCCAGTTGGAAGTCGTTGATGGTAGTGACGCCTATAGCACGGGAGGCATGTTTGTGACCCTGTGTGGTGGTAGTAGTACTGGTGGCATTGGCAGCTTTTGTTGCGTAAGAATGTATGTCAATGTCCTCATCACATATAAGTCCAGCAACATTACAGAACATGGCGCTCGTAGTAGGAAAGTTCATTGCGCTCTTGACAACAGCTACATATTCATCAGCTGTGGTAGTACCTTCCATTGGGGACACAGAGACTTTCAGAGTTGAAGGAATCGAAACTGATGGTAACATCCGCTCCCAGAATATGAATGCAGGTGTGCGAGCCGCCGCTACGACGGTCGCCGAATCAAGCTGATGCTCATGTAGGCCTGCCATGTACAAAATACAATAAATCAATCTGCATTTATACAAATAACGCAATGTACCTCCTAGCATGAATTCTTTATCCTCAGGAGATTGTAGCAAGACGAATATTGCTTCACTTTAAGATTCAAAATTCTTCACTTGTTTAATGGAACTTGTGACTGCAGACGGGGTAAAGTGTGTACCAGCATCCCCACAAGAAGAACAGCAACAACTCCCACTCCAATCATTCGTAAGTATCAAGTAAGCAGCAAGTAGCTGGTTACTTGATACTTAACAATATTTACATCATTCAATATTGTATTTAGCTAGATTGTGTTTAGACTTGCTCAACACACCATGACCTTTTCATTCTTTTACTTTTTTTTGTTTTCTTTTTGAAACATTACCAAGTTAAGAGCATTTCCAATTGCTTGCCTGTCCGTTTAAAAAATATACTTGTCCAGAACAGACAATAGAATGCATAGTCTAGGTACGAAAAGGTTAGTTGAAATATTTACCCTTTCCTGAGGGCAGTTGAGACCCAACAGCTGCATAAACATGGATATATGAAAGCCACCCAAGTTAGAGAAATTGTTAGTTTCTGTTTGGGCACCCACCAGAAATGTCTTAAATTAATCTATTTGTATATTACCCAAAATCCGCAGCAACATGGATATAGGAAAGCCACCCAAGTTACAGAAATTATAAGTTTATTTCTGTTTGGACACCCACCAAAACTGCATTATTTAATGTATTTGTATATTTACCTACGTTCACCTTCTGGGTTTTCTTAATGGGAAAACTTGCACACCAAGTTTGGATCTTGATCATGCCACGCAATCAAATGGTTTATATTCTAGCCTCAGTCAAGGTCATCTTGTTAGTATCATCGCTTCCAATACAGTAGCTCAGAATGACAATACACAGTTTGGTGCCAAAATCACTTATGTAAATTAGGTAATTTTCATTCCAGTGAGGCTTTCTGTGATGTTGCATTAGGACCCAGGTGGCAACTGATTTTCTCAGCAATGACTGATTTAACTAGGTGCCACCATGGATCCACCTATCATCTTGAATGGTAACCTTGGAAGCAGGATTGTTGATTGTTTGAGCAAAAATTTTCCTTGAAAATATGTGAATTTTCCTAATGATTTTTCCAACTGCTTCAAGGACATGTCAATATCCATGGGGTTATAAGGTCCATGATAAATTTCTCAACCAAAAACCTATGGAAATTGGAATGTAATCATCCTCATTACAAGCTTCTTATGTGCAATACAATGTTAGTTTGAAATATTTTATTCAATTTCATCCATATGCAGTCCCACACTATATAGTGTCTTAATCCTATTAAAACAAATCCATCCACAATATAATTTTCTGTTGGGTTCATTCTACTGTTAGTAACAGTCTTGCACACAAGCAATGCCACTCGGTAAGTCAGTTAATTCTAGCATTCTTGTAACTGATTTTGGAGTCCATCAGAGTTACATCTTTGCATAAAGGAGGCCTTTCCACAAACCTAACCAAAAAAGCTCTAGTATTTTGCTTGTAACTTGCATGTTCCACCCAGCTTCCCTTCCAATAAAGAAGCTGCTAGTGGTATTTCTCTTTCCAAAATTCATGTTGTACAACTATAATGTAACATCTGAGTCTCAATTCACTTTGATTTACATTCAAGGTTACCAAAATGAGAAATTTCAAAATGTGTAAATGCTCTATGCTTTTTTTGGTGTTCTTGCTACTACAATGGTATTCTTATTCTTGTTAGAAATGTCAGAGGATTGTCAAGGATGCCAAAATATTATTCTCAAATTCAAACATTTCCAATTTTCCATTAGCAGCCAACAAAAGCTTGAGGACCTTGTTCTCCACTGTTTTAATGTGTTTCCCAACATCTGTCCAGAGTGCCCAACGTTCCCCACTAAGATTAGGATACTGATTGATGTAAATCAAACATAAATCTACTTTGACATTTTATGCAAAAGCTCAGACTAGATGACTGCACCAAGAGATGCTAAATTTGACAGAAAACAACCCCATAATTCAATTCAAGCTTTATTTACAAGTCATAGTTTCCCATTTAATCTGGATTGCATCCACCCACCCTAACTCTAAATTAAAAAACTTGGGACAAACCCTAACCCAAACTAGCTACCTCCAAAAGACTTAGTAGCTTAACTATAGAGTCACCGCAAGCACCTCTATATATAGCTTGAGATATAATTGTTGTAAAGCTCCTTGCACAAATCTGCGAGCACCTGTAGAATCTAGATACAGCTTGAGAAGGAAATGTTGAAAGGCTCCTTAAATAAATCCACTAGCTTAACGGCTCAAAAACTGGGCGTTGCCAGTTAGGGGTGGCTGGTTGATCCATTATCTATAAATATGTCATTCCAATTCAATGATTTTTTTTCTAAATCCAGAAGCCAACTTTATTTCTTTTATTGACCAAACATCTCTACTTTGCAACCTTGGGAAACAAACTTCTATAAAACTTCTATACAGACCTAATCTGATAAACATCCAAATGCTTACAAATTTTATTTTAATTTTTTTGGGCATTGGGCTCGTTCTTTGCTCCTACTTTCTGATCATCATGGTTTTCTGGCACAGGTTTTGGACCCTTTGCAAAATGCTGCACAACAATCCATGTGATGAAATGAGGGAAAGTTTAGTATTAAGGTAAAGCAACAGGAGAAATTTCCTAGTGTATTTGAAGCAGTGATCCTTTGTCAGTGTTTTACTGTAGCTAAAGTGCCCATAAAGCATAGGAAGATTTAGCCAAATTTGGCTAAAAACAGACATGAAAGTTACAAAATATAAACAATATGTTTTTAGCTACCTACTTGAACCAAATATAGCAATTTGGTTTCTATTAAATTCTAAGAATTATTTCATTTTAGAATTTAATTTCACTTTTTGGCTATATTTTGCCAGTTTAAAAAAAGGCTTTTGGAGGGCCTAACCTCATATCAGTGAATATCCCTAAAAGACGAAGGATCTTAAGCCTGCCATTTAGGAGTGGGAGGGATCTTAGGTCTACTTATATGTGTAAGGTCTGTCATGCTCCTAACTACCTAGTAGGCTTAAGATCCTTCTCACTGCTACTGCCTAGCCCAAGGCCCCTTATTGCAGAATGCCCCACCCTAGGGCTTTACACTACAATATTTCCACCAATGATAATACACACACAAATCTATAGCTTTTGTAACTGACATTCAACATCCATCTTGTTTATTAAGAAGCTCTTTGAAGCTGGAATCAGATCTCACCAAAGGCTAGCCAGGTCACAAACATGGATGCAAGGAAAGTTTGCACTTACACAACAAGCTGTGTGAAGTGTCAGGTCAATAGGGTTGAATTTGTGGAAATGATGAAGAAACTCATCTTCCAACAAGGGTTCTCTTGCAACCTGTGGGGTACACAATTCCAGAAGTTCTAGATTCACATCAGGTTTAGTTTTTTGGTTGGATGTGCACAAGATCTGTACTTCTAATCACTGAAAAACTTTGAGAGAAAGATTGCATTCTAAGTGTTGAACACAGCCTTTTTGTTCTCCATTGTGTCATGTAGCCATAGTGGTGATCTTCCATAAGTGGATTTAGCCAAATCTAGCTATGAAAAAAATGTGTCAGTAAAATTTTTTAGCATCCTTCTATGTTTTTGGCTACCTACACCTAGAACTTCATGTCGAATCTGGTGATTTTCTCTTAATTCAAATAAAATCTAAATTTGATTACTAGAAAACACAAAAAATGACTTTTTTCTGCAGCTTGGAAAAAAAAGAAGTCAACTGTTGCAAATTTGCCAACCAAAAAACGCTAGTTCAACATCACTAAGAATCAATTCACTGTGGGCTTGTGAACAAACATCACATTAATTTGCTAGTACCCAACTGCAGAACAGTTACATCTGCAGCAGTAGCTAGTTTGTATAGTGATCTATGTGTGAACAAAGGGGCCAAAAGAGAACCAGTTCCAAAACTCTGTTGTCATATTGAGTTGAAGAGTGATGATGCAATAAATCCTTGATTTTGAAGCAAAAGAATTATACAAGTCCATCTGCACCACTCCTAAACAAACAAGTTTTTGAAGGATTGTGCAGAACTTTCACATTGTGATAGACCTATTACAAAATGTACCTTGCGGACACATTGTGGAGTTAGGACTAATTTACAAATGTCATCTATAGCACCAATGCTGTAGTCAACAGAAAGAGTGGCAAGTGTGGAGACACTAAAATGGTGAGTAACAGCTCCTACATATCGTTCGATAAGACCTCGCCACAATGCCAACCTAGCTCCGTAGTCTGGATATGGACAATACACCCATTGTTAAAAGAACGTGCAAATATCCTTAGTGATCTTTGATGGTCCCTTCTTGCCTTGTAAATTCTGCACACTAGGCCATTCTTCATCCTCCAAAAATTGTTCATGGAATAAAAGGAGCATCTGATGTAAAGTGCAGTGTAGCAAAATTTATTAATTTTTAAAATTTATTTCTAGGAGTTTTGTTGATCCAAATAATGGGACAACAATATAACTGAGGATTACTAGTGGTGCCTAAGAAAAGCACACAGTTGCCCGGTAAAACTGCACTGATTTCCTTCATGAAAAGCTTCTTGATACGGTTTGGTTTATCTTTGAGGCCATATAACTTGATCACCTTCTTGTCCGTCACAAACACCTAGAGGGCGAAGAAAACACATCAACTGTAGAGAGATGGCAACAGCTGGGTGCTCTCTCATCTTTCCTCATCTGCTCACTCACTTGATCGACTTCAACTTTGGGTGTCATTGGTTGGTGGTTCTGAAATACCCCGTTCTAGTGCTGATGAAATCTTGCTATTAAAGAATGCTTATTGAAAGCTAGCTTCCAATTTTGAGGGTTGAAAGAACAGACTTGATTAACATGTTCAACATAAATTACAGAAGGTGCCATAATTTTGCCAATCTTGAAACACATGTAACAACATGGCTATTGGTTTGGCTCCTGTGTATTTTCCATCTATTACACTTGATGACAAGTTTATAAATGTTCTGCCCACTGGCCTACAAACTGCATGAGCCTGCAAATGATCATTGAATTTAAAATCTTAGTGATCATTTCTATGTGTCCATCCAGCCAATCACCAAACATAAAAGAGGACTAGAGTTTAGTCTGCTTCCCTATGAGCACACCTCCATTTTGACACAAAATAATACTAAAATGTTGTTCAGAGACATTTGAAAATTCATCAAATAGTTGGTATTGCTCATCTATGCTATAGAAGATCTAGTCTCATGATATGGATATAGATCACATTCAGTTTCTTCAGCCAAAACACACACACACACACACACACACAATATTGTACAGAACGTGACATGATACAGAATTTCTTTGTACTTTGTTCTACTAACAAAACTATGATAATGAGATTCAGAAGATGAATTATAGGTACTCACCAAAAGGGTTTTGCCTGTGTGAGGCCCTCCAAATAAGAGAAGTGACTTCACAATTGCATTCTTGTTCACTAGTACTGAGGCCAATGGCAACACCCCATATTCAATCACTAACCATTTGCCTGCCAAAGGTCAGTCAAGGGTGGGTTTCATGGGTGGTTTACATTAATTCTGCAACAAGCTTCTTTTTAACTTCTATGTTATTGATCTTTAGTTTCTCTTTTTTGTGTTTCTCTTCTTGTTATATGCATGCACATATAAAAAACCTTCAGAATAATATCTATGATTCTATGAAAGAAAGGAAAGGGGTAAGGTGGCCCAAATAGCTGACTTAATTGGGAAGCAACATGACTCTGATTTTGGTTGAGAAATTGATTAGCAGATTATGAAAATGAAATTTGACAACCCAAATTTTAAGACAAAACCAATAAGGCTGGTTCTTTTCATGACCATATGGTTGTCTGAAATGGCTCTTATAACCAAATTCAGACTGGTGCAGGAGTTCTCTGATAGGTACCAGTTTCCTCCTGGTATTTCAATTTTGCAGACACCCATATACCAGGACCAGACAAGTGTTGGGCAGTTTTTTGATTCTGGACCAAACCTCTCCTGGAGGTCATACCACATATAAAGAGGTGAATAGCTAGGGTGTTCTTAGGAATGTCATAGTGTGATTCACATTAATTACATCATGGGTGCCCTCACAACTTTTTTATTTATTTTAATGGAGCCATATTGATTGGCCCACCTGCAATTGTTTTGGAACTTTGGGGCATGCCCCCAATAGAAGTACCTCTTTGGACCCC